>Ga0233439_10001373_pt1 | contig 31236 bp, 29 predicted proteins | sample SI_123_September_6_FD_182713 | JGI IMG/M metagenome (GOLD analysis project Ga0233439, IMG submission 182713) | Seawater microbial communities from Saanich Inlet, British Columbia, Canada - SI_123_September2016_100_MG | ecosystem: Environmental > Aquatic > Marine > Inlet | place: Canada: British... | reverse complement strand
ACTTCGCCAAGATCAAGGAATTCCGGGGCATTGCCACCAGATACGACAAGACAGATACAAGCTATGCCGCTAACCTAAACCTCGTCGCAGCGATCATCGCCGCAAGATAAATGTCCACGGGCCCTAGTCTATCTAAACTATCTACTGGGCCGAATAACGTTGATCAGGTCGCCGCCCGTCAACAGGGCCTCTAAATTGTCGCCGGTTTTTTCCCAGCGGCGGATTTGCTGACCTTCCGACCAGCCGGAAATATGTGGTGTCATTAAAACATTTTCCAGCTCATGAAAAGGCTGGCGCGAGGGGCGAATATTGGGATCATCCGCCGTGGGGTAATGATACCAGGTATCCAGGATACCGCCAGCAATGACCCCGTCACGCAAAGCATGATACAAGGCACTCTCGTCCGCGATATGCCCACGCGCGACATTGATCACGACCGCTGAAGGCTGCATGGCGGCAAGCTCAGCCGCACCGATCATCCCGCGCGTATCATCCGTCAAAGGGCAGCAGATGATAAAAAAATCAACTGCCCCCAGGACCTGCGGCAGGGCATCATAGCCGCCCAGGAAATCTGGCTTTGGGTCAAGAGCGCGTGGCGTGCGGGTCAGGGCCATGACTTTCATATCGAACGCCTTGGCCCGTTTGGCGATGGCACGGCCAATGTTGCCGTATCCAAGGCAGCCTATCGTCATGCCGGCCAATTCACCGCGCGTCTCGCCGCCCGTAGATGGCGTGCCGGTCCAATCGCCGCCTTTGAAAGCCACATTCCGCCGGGCCAGTCCAACCACCCATTCCAGCATGCCGTTGAAAGTATATTCGGCGATGGCCACTTCGTGTTCATAGACATTGCAGACAGTGGTTTGCGAAGGCAGGGCATCAACATCAACTGCATCGAGGCCCGATGCGGGGATTTGCAACAGCCGCAAATTCGGGGCCGGCGGCATGTGAATTCCATAGTCGACGGAGACCATGAATTCCGCCCAAGCCATGTTCTCAGCCCTGGTCTGCGGGCTGTCTTCGTCCGACATGTGGCGCAGGTTGACACGGTCGCCAAATCGTTGAGATAGAATTTCCATGCCGCGACGTGCTATGCCACCATTCAACAATACATTCATGCGTGCTATCCCAGTAATCCTATCCAAGCCGTACCAATTTCAATCCTAATGATGGAGGCTTTCGGGCCAATGAGCAAAGACAACATCAAGACCCGTACCGAAACCGATAGTTTTGGCCCTCTCAAGGTGCCATCCGACCGCTATTGGGGAGCGCAAACCCAACGTTCCCGGCAAAACTTTAAAATCGGTTGGGAACAGATGCCGATCCCGGCGGTGCATGCCTTTGGCGTTGTCAAACAGGCCGCAGCAGAAGCGAATATGGAGCTGGGCACCCTGGACAAGAAGCGCGGCCGCGCCATTGTCCGCGCCGCCAAGGAAGTGGCATCGGGAAAACTGGACGATCATTTCCCCCTGGTGGTCTGGCAGACCGGTTCCGGCACGCAAAGTAATATGAATGCCAACGAGGTCATCTCCAACCGCGCGATTGAGATCCTGGGCGGTACCATGGGCAGCAAGTCGCCCGTGCACCCCAACGATCATTGCAATATGAGCCAGTCGTCCAATGATACCTTTCCCACCGTGATGCATGTCGCCGCCGTCAACCAGATCGATCAATTATTGATCCCCGCCCTGCAACATCTGCAAAAGGCGTTGGAGGCGAAATCCAAGGAATTCAATCGTATTATCAAGATTGGCCGTACCCATCTGCAAGACGCAACGCCGCTGACCCTGGGCCAGGAATTCTCCGGCTACGCGACCCAGATCAAATATGGCGTTTCCCGGGTCAAGGACACGCTGCCCCGGCTTTATCGTCTGGCCCAGGGCGGCACCGCCGTGGGCACGGGGCTGAACGCGCCGGTCGGCTTCGATAAGAGCGTCGCCGCCCATATTGCCAAGATCACCGGCCAGCCGTTCAAGACGGCGGAGAATAAGTTTGAATCCCTGGCCGCCCATGACGCAATAGTGGAAGCATCGGGGGCCATGAACACTTTGGCCGCCAGTCTGATGAAAATCGCCTCGGACGTTCGCCTGTTAGGCTCCGGCCCCCGCTCGGGCCTGGGCGAATTAAGCCTGCCTGAAAACGAACCGGGTTCTTCGATCATGCCGGGCAAGGTCAACCCAACCCAGTGCGAGGCCATGACAATGGTTTGCGCCCAAGTGATTGGCAACCACACAACGGTCACTGTGGCCGGTGCCAACGGGCACATGGAATTGAACGTCTTCAAGCCGGTAATGATTTATTCCCTGTTGCAGTCCATTCAGTTGCTGGGCGATGCGGCCAACAGCTTCACCGACAATTGCGTCGTCGGGATCAAGGCAAATGAAAGTCGGATCGCCGATTTGATGGCGCAATCATTAATGCTGGTCACCGCACTGGCACCACACATCGGTTATGACAATGCAACGAAGATTGCCAAACATGCCCATGTCAACGGCTTGAGCCTGAAGGAAGCGTCGATCGAGCTGAAGCTGGTGGCGGAGGCTGACTTTGATAAGTTCGTACAGCCAAAGAATATGCTGGGGCCAAAATAGGCTGACGAGATCATGCCAGGCCCAGTTCCGGCAGCGGATGATGAGGAGCTGCTAAGGCGGTCTTTTCGCATTGCCGGGCATCAAACTTCAATTTCCATGGAGCGGGCATTCTGGGATCAGTTCCGCGCCATGGCCGATGCTGATGGCCGCTCCATGACCGATTTGATTGCGGACATCGACGCCCAGCGCAGCGCCGGGTTAAGCCGCGCGCTGCGTGTGTATATTCTCAAACGGCTGCAAGGGGCAGCCCAAACATCGCCGACAACACCGGCATTACCCATCAATGGAGAGAACCAATGATTATTGATCATCGCACCTATGATTTTCATCCTGGCAAACTGAAAGACTGGATCGCCGTATACAAGGAACATGGCCTGCCGGTGCAGGAAAAGCATTTGGGCCGCCTGATTGGTTTTTTCACCACGGAGGTCGGCCCGATCAATCAGATCGTCTTCATGTGGGCCTATGACAACATGGGTGACCGCGAAGTACGTCGCGCGGCCATGGATGCGGATCCGGCGTGGGCCGAGTTTCGTGCCAAGACCGGGCCTTTGGGTGCCTTGAAACAGCAAACGAACAAGATATTGGCCCCGACGGATTTCTCGCCCATTCAATAAATTCGGGGCGGGTGCCTTTCAGCGGCTGCGTTTACTTCTTCAGGGCTTTGAACAGGCCTTGAAGCAGTTGCTGTCGGGGGTCCACCTTTTCGGCAGGTTGCTCAGTGGGCGGGGCGGGCTGGGAAGTCTGTGGTTGGGATGGCTGCACGCCTGACGGCTGTGGCACGTTCGATGGTGCCCGGCCGCCGCCGCCGGTCACCGAGTCCAGAAATTTGCCCAGGCCTCCAGACTTTGCCTTGTCGCCCAATAGCTCCCGCCCCAGACGCGCCAAAAGCCAGCGTTCAAGCTTCGCCGTTTTCAGATTATGGCGTGGTTGATCCAAGGGTCCGAACAAATGCGCACCCAAGTCAGGCGCATTGCGATGTTCGATCAGGGACAGGACCGCGCGCAGATCCATCTGCCATTCCGGCAAATTGACCGCGCCCTTCACGGTGGCACGAGAGGCATCCAGGCTGGCCAGCATATCCTGGGTTCGCGCGACGCCGTTCTTGATCTGCCAATTGCCGTCCACGTTCCGGTAACGGGTCTCGCCCCCAGAAAAAGCCCGTTGTGCCAGATTAACGAAGTCCGGTGCATTGTTCAGATTGCCAAGGCGTTGGGAGAAATTTTTCATGTCGAAGCCGCGGATCACGCCATTCTCCGCATGTACCTTGGCCTGGCCGGAAAGGGCGTTGACCAGATCCCATTGGGATGAGCCGACAGTCTGAAACTGGCCGGAGAAATCCAACCGTCCCGTGACCTGGTCCATCTCCAACGCCGTGCGCATAGCCTGATTGATGTCGGCCCCCTGCAACTGCACAGACAGCCCAAGGCCAGGCACCGGGCGGGAGTTCAAGGTGGCGCGCAGTCCCACGTTGCCCTGAAATAGACGGCCCGACAACTCCTCGACCCGCATGACACCGTCATTGATGCTCAATTGCAGGCGGGGCTCCTCAAAGGGGTAGCGTTGAAAGACCAATCGCTTACCTTTCAGGCTGATCTTTGCGTCCACGCTCTGTAGTGCGCTGAGGTCAATAGCGTCCCGGGACCAGCGTTCATCGCCACGGCGACGTTGGCTGCCGCCGCTGCCCTTTGCCTCGCTTCCTCCGCGACCGTTCCTGCCACTCGACTTACTGCCCGTGACATCGAGGAAGTGATCAAGCACCACATCGCCCGCCTGCAGATCAGCCGTGACCATGGGGCGCGGGCCGTCAAGGCGCACACCGCCCGTGCCGGCCAGGGTTATGGTGCCGATTTGGCCTTTTAGATCGCTCAAGCTGAATTGATCGCCGGATCCCTGGACGTTCGCTGCGATTGACACAGCACCGGGGCTTTGACCCTGGGCATGATAACGACGCCCCAGGGCGGCGAGCAGGGATACCAGATCTTTATGTGCGGCATTCGCCGATATATTCATTTTCGCCGTGCTGTCCAGGTTACCGATTTGGCCCTTCGCCTGAACCTCCCCACCTGCAAGGGCGGCTTTCAGATCGACCGTTAGAGCATCGGCCCCACCGTTCAATTTGCCTTTCACGCTGCCCTGTATAGATAGCTTCGTATCAGCGCGGGCCAATGGCTTGATACCTAAATCAAACGTACGGGACAGCCCCGCCAGACTGCCGTGCTTCAGGGACACGGCCACATCCAGCGACATGGCACCATCCAGGTCTGCCACATGGCCATTTGTCTTGCCGCTTAATCCTGAAAGGGAGGATATGAGGTCGAAATTCAGGCGCGTCATGTCGCCATCGACATTGCCGTCCAAGGTCAGGCCCTTTAGGCGCTTTGGTGGCAACGGCAATTCAATACCCGCCAACCGCACCAGGCCATCAACATATTTGGCCCGCACCCGCAGTTTGCCCTTACCCTCGGGCTGGCCGGCAAAACCCGCCGCGGTGCCGCTAAAGAGTAGATTGGCACCGGCCAAATCACGAACAGCGGCCCGGCGCACGGTCATTTTCCCGGCTGCCAATCCAAATTCCACAGACAAACCACGAACCGGCGTCGCGTTATAGGTCAACTCACCGACATTCAATACGACATTGGAATCGAATTGATCCAGCACCGCCAACGAGCCGGCAGCCAAGCCTGTCTCGTCTGTCTCGTCTGTTGGTTTTTGCTTGGCGGGCGATGGGTCTTTTTGGGCCGCTGCCGCTGATTTCGCGGGCAAATAACCATCCAGGTTGATGCGATCAATATTCAATGCCAGACCGAACGATGGCCGGGCCTGGAGCAGAACCGTCGCCGCGCCTTCGACGGTAGTAGAGTCCAGGCGCAAGTTCATATTGCTGATCTGAGCCTGTTGCTGGTTGACGTTGAAGTTTGAGGTCAGGATCAAATTTGCCAAACGCCCAGGCGGAATGGATGTGGGATTGGCGTCGAGCCATGCCAACAGTCCGCGCATATTGTTCGACGCCAGCTCCACCTTGCCGTTAAATTGCGGCACGCCATCGACCGCCCCGCCGTCGCCGGACAGGCGAAGGTCCGAGCCGCCGGGCAAAAGTGCGGAGAGCCGCTCCAAGCGCAGGGCACCGCCCTCGATCGAGGCATCAAGCTGCACCTGACTGACGACACCGTGGCGGTATTTCAGCCCCTCAACCGTGACCGCGATGCTGCCGCTAATATTCGCAGGGATAACAGGTATGGCCGGTGGTGCCTGTGATCCCGGAGTTTTTGCGCCGTCGTTGGTTTTCTTAACGGTATCTGTGGAGGCTGATGCGTCCGTTTCCGCTATGCCTTGCAACAACCGGTCGACATCCAGACGGCCAATGGCCAGGGCGACATCATAGCTTGGCTCTTCACCCAGGCTGGCATTAACGGCACCGCTGGCCTGGAGGGGGCCAAAGGTCAGATCAATATCGTTTATGGCCACCGCGTCGGCAGAAGCTTCCAGAGAAGCTTTGACCAATAGAGCCTGCTGGAGAATAGCCAATGGCTGTCCAGCCTGGACAAACGTCCCTTGTGCGGCGGCAACATTTGGCGACGACAGCTCCACATTTCCGCTAACCTGTGGCATCTCGCCAGAGGTATCAACCCGGCCTGAAAACACCAAACCGGCCTTGTCGCCATCAAGCTTGAGGTTGAGCCGGACGCCCGTCGGCTTATCAGCGCCAAACTGATCGAGAGAGATGTCAAAGGTCAAAGGCAGGCTTCGCGCCATTGCCGTACCTTTGAATTCAAAAGGTCCCTGCATGGAGCCGGCAGCACCTGTCAGGTCGATTTGTTCAATTCGTTCTTCAGATGCCGTCTCGCCGCTTGAACGATCCCGATAGATCAGAACCGCATTTTCAACCGAAATTTTGTCTAATGACAGCGCGATACCGGGATCTGCGCCATCAGTGCCGGAATTGGCACCTGTTGTCGCTTTGTCGCCGGGTGGTTGAAACTGCCAGTTGGCCCGCCCTTCCGGCAAAGCCTCAAGCACAATAGTCGGTTGGATCAAGCGGACGGATGTCACCTGTATTTTACCAGAGATCAACGGTGCCAGGGCAAGGCGCACCTCCAATGCCTTTAATGTCAGCATTTCTTCCGCATCGGATAGCCCGGCCAGCCGAATATCGCGCACGGAAAGTGCCGGCGCAGGCAATATGGCCAGGCTGATATCCCCGTCAATGGCCAACTGCCGTCCCGTAGCATCGTGGACAGCAGCGATTATTTTCGCCTTGTGATCGTTCCAATTGACAAAACTGGGCCCAACCAACAGCGCGGCGATCACCACAACAAGCAATATGCCCAGACCGATGAGCAGTTTTTTCACAGCAAACTCCTGCAGAACCCTATTATGGCTAGATAGACGAGGCCGAACAGATAGCCTAATCTATTACATAAGCTGGGGGTGGAAATTTGTTTAACGCTTTTGTGAAAAGGAGCAAAGGCATGGCCGAGATCGTAAATCTCAATCACTTCCGCAAGACAAAGAAAAAAACTGAAAAAACAGCCCAGGCAGCCTCTAACCGCGAGCGCCACGGCCGCCGCAAGAGTGACCGGCAACGTCAGGAATTGGAAGAAAGCCGTCGCAAACGAGAGCTGACCGGCCATGTTCTGGAAAACACAGCATCTGACGGCGAAAACCAGGATGAGGACGACCCAGGTTAATTGAAAATTGCTCTAATATTTCCGGCTATCACTTTCGCCGTCATGTTCTTCGGCCTGGGCTTCCAACAAGGCGCGGTTATAGGCCCGCAGAACATCACTATGATGGACGACACCAAGGACGGAACGGTCATCAACCGCCGCGATGACCGCAAGATGTTCCTCACCCGATACATCCATAATCGCCAGGACTTCCTCCAACGTATCTTCGCCTCCCGGTGCGGGGGCCTGTGAATGTGCCACATCACGGGCATTGATCAAGGCATCAAGGCCATCGTCGAATACGATATGCTTCAAATCGGCAAGGGAAATTGTGCCGACCAGTTTGTCGTTGCCGTCAACAACAACGAAAGTTTCGTCGGGTAGGCGGGTGAACAGGGCCTTAATTTCGGCAATAGATGTTCGTTCCGGAATCTTCTCGAATTTCCTGGTCAGGACGTCGCTGACCGTCAGGGTTTGCAACAGATGACGGGCCCGGCCGCCTTGCAGGTTCAGCCCCCTATTATCCAGCTGCCAGTGAAAGAAACTTCGAACGCCAAGTTGCTGCACGATAATAGTGGCGATGGAGGTCGCCAACATGACGGCAACAGTGATCTGATAATCGCCGGTCAACTCAAATACAATCAGAATGGTCGAGATCGGCGCGCCCAGTGTGGCCGCCGCAACCGCCGACATGCCGACAATGGCATAGGCACCATGAGAGGCTGCGAGGTGGGGGAATGCACTGGCCGCGATCAGGCCAAAAGCACCGCCCACCATAGCCCCAATACAAAGAGACGGGGAGAATACCCCGCCGCCAAAACGGCAACCGATACTGATGGCCGTCGCCCCCGTCTTTAACGGGATCAAAAGCAACAGCAGCCAAAGCGGCAATAATTCTTTCAAAGCCGCATCCGTCGCTTCGTAACCCACGCCCAGGACATAGGGAAATTCCACTGCAATGGCACCAACGGCCAGGCCACCGGCGGCAGGCTTGATCCAATCAGGCACCCCAAGGCTGTCGACCACCCGCTCCGCATAGAAAATGGACCACATGAAGATGATGGCAACGGCGGCACAAACAGCCCCCAGCACCATGAAGGCGGGGTACTCCCACATGGAATTAACCCCGAACTCCGACAACAAAAACGCCGGTTGTTCTCCCAGATAAGCACGGCAGATCACCGTACCCGCGACCGAGGCGATAACCACGGGGGCAAATGCGGATAAGGCATAATGGCCAATGATCACCTCCAGGGCAAAGAACACCCCCGCGATCGGTGCATTGAAGGAGGCCGCGACAGAGGCCGCGACGCCACAGCCCAGCAAGGTCCGGCCCAAATGAGGCGACAGACCCAGACGCCTGGTGATGCCGCCCGAAATGGAGGCCCCTAAATGCACCATGGGCCCTTCCCGTCCGGCAGAGGCCCCGACGCCCAGGGAGACGATGCTGGCTAAGGCGGCGCATATGCCGTCGCGCAAACGCATGCGACCATTGCGAAGCGCCATGGCCTCGATAACGTGAGAAACCCCCAGGACCCGCCCCCCCGGCACGACAAACTGCAGGAATAATCCCACCGCCAAGCCGCCGATGGTCGGGACAAGCAAAACCTGCCAGATCGGCAATTCCGCCACCCTGCCAACCAACTGATCGGCAAATACGCCATAGGTTGCCCATTGTATGCCGCTAATGCTCATACGAAAGCCGATGGCGGCATAGGCAACGAGCACACCGACCAGGGCCGCGATCACCGCCATCAGCGCCTGATCATTGCGCATAACGCGACGGGCCCGGGCGAATTGGTCGGCTAATGCCATAATGAGGTCAGCTCTTTCGACGAATACCGATGGAGCGGCCGACCCCGTCCGGTCTGGCCAACCCGCTGTGGGCCGAAAGAACCATATCTATGCGCTGTCGCAGGATATTGGGGAAAGGTGCAGACCGGCGGGCTTCAAGATCCACATGCAGGGCGATTTGTTCCGAGGTGGCGGCAAGGAAACCTTCCGCTGCGTGAAACATCTCGAAATAATAGTGCAGTCGCTTTTCGTCCGCGTCGATCAATTGCATGCTGAACCGCAGATCGTCATCCAAGGCGACTTCCTGTTGATATGTGACATGAGTTTCCAGCACAAATGCGGAATGTTGTTCACGCTTCACATAGTCGACGCCTAAATCGATCAGGTCAAAAAACCTGTCCGTGGCGTTGTCGAACATCAGGACATAGTAGGCCATGTTCAGATGGCCGTTGTAATCAATCCATTCCGGCAACACCCGCGCCCGGTGAATATCCAATTGCCCCCGGGGCACCACATCCTGCCCGGGTCGAAGGGGTTTATGAAGGCCGTGCATCGGTTCGAGTGCGGATTGCTCGGCAGTTTGGCTGTCATGCTGTGTCATAGGCCAGCATATTATACCAAGGCGCACGAATAGGAACCCAGATACTAATCAAGGGCAGCGCCATCGAGAGCTGCAGCACCGGCACGAATGCGGGGGATCAACTCCCGGCCATAATCCTCCACATCGTTCAAAGGATCAAAACCACGCAGCAGGAACCCGCCCACGCCCAATTTGTAATATTCCAAACAGGCATCCGCCACCTGTTCCGCCGTACCAACCAGACAGGTTGTATTGCCCCGGGCACCATAGGCCGCTGCCAGGGGCATCCACAGCCGTTCGTCATGAATATCTGCCTTTGCCGCCAGGGCCATGATGCGGCTACCGGATTCATCCTTTGGAATATGCTGGCCCGTGACCGCCACCTCCGCCTCCACCTGGGACAGGATATGGGCCGCCTTGTCCCAGGCCGCACCCTCGGTCTCTGCGATGATCGGGCGGACGGACATATTGAAACGCGGCGTCCGCCCCCATTTTTCCGCCCGACCGCGGAAGTCCGCTATCCGCGCGGCGGTTTCCGCCAGGGGTTCGGCGAACATGGCAAAGACGTCGCAATGCTGTGCCCCCATAGCCAATGCCCCTTCAGACGATCCACCGAAATAGACGGTCGGGTGGGGTTGCTGTAGGGGTAGAATGTCAGTCCGGGCACCGCGCACCGAATAAAACGCCCCCTCGAACTCGAAAGGCTCGCCACCCGCCCAAGCTTTGCGCATTACCGCGAGATATTCGCCGGCCCGACGGTAGCGGTCGTCTTTCGTCAAATTATCGCCATCCATCATTTGTTCCTTGTCGGACAGCCCGGCAATGATGTGAATGGCCAGCCGACCCTGCCAAAGCTGATCAAAGGTGGCAAATTTCCGCGCCATCAAAGTGGGTGCGACAAATCCGGGCCGGTGGGCGATCAGATAGCTTAATTTCTCGGTATGGGCCGCAGCATAGCCGGCCACCGTGACGCCCTCGGCCGATTGAGAGGTATAGCCCACCAGAACCAGGTCATAGTCCGCCGCTTCGTGCGCCTGGGCGAAGCTTTTCAAGTAGTCCGGCGATATGCCGCCGGTGATGATATGGACCGTGGCGTCATTTGCCGGCGCGGTCACCCCGATCATTCCGATAATCTTTACTGACATGGCATTATTCCTCGTGACGGGCGGCAATAGATCTAAGCTTAACCCCCAAGTGCAGCAGGGTCACTATGTCACGTTTCCATAACCGCCTGGCCTCGATAAGCTAGTTGGCAAACCAATGGAGGAGAGCATGATGGACTTTGCCACATACCAGCGTTTGACGTTTGAACGGCGACAGCGGGTGTTATGGATCAGCATCGATGCCGGGCCCATGAACGCGGTCGATTTCGAACTGCACGAAGAATTGGCCAAGGTCTTTTACGAGGCCCAGAATGACCAGGGCAGCGACCTGATCGTCCTGACCGGCGCGGGCCGGGCCTTTTGCGCCGGTGGTGATATGGATTGGTTTCAGGAGATGATCGATGATCCTGCCAAATTTCGCGGTATCACCACGGATGCCAAGCGTATCGTCAACGGGTTGCTGGAGATGGAGAAGCCTATTGTCTGCCGCCTGAACGGCGCAGCAGCCGGACTTGGCGCGTCTATCGCCCTGTTGTGTGATGTCATTATTGCCGACGAACGCGCCTTGATCGGCGACCCCCATGTGAAAGTCGGCTTGGTGGCGGGCGATGGCGGCGCGGTGATCTGGCCACAGTTAATCGGCTTCGCCCGGGCCAAGGAAATGCTGTTGACCGGCGATATGCTCCGCGCCTCAGAGGCTGTAACCATGGGTCTGATCAACTATGCCGTCCCAACAGATCAACTGGACGGAAAGGTCGATGAACTGGTTGGCAAGATACTCGCCAACCCCCGCTGGGCCGTACGCTGGACCAAAACCGCCGTGAACCTGGTCCTGCGCGATATTGCCAACAAGGTAATGGAGCCTGCGATCGCCTACGAAATCGCCTCGAACGCCACAGCTGACCGTCAGGAAGCGGTCAATGCCTTTGTCGAGAAACGCGCGCCCAACTATACTGGTGAATAGGAGGACCCAGATGTACTTCGCCGACGAACCCGAACATATCACCATGCTGCGTGACAGCCTGCGCCGTTTCAACCAACAGGAAGTCAGCCGGGAACAGCGCCGGGAATGGCAGACGGCGCAGGCTTGGCCGCGGGATGTCTTTGCCAAACTGGCGGGCATGGGCGTTTGCGGCCTGACGGTGGCGGAGGAATTCGGCGGTCAGGGTCAGGATTGGTATGCCGCCACCGCTGTCATCGAGGAACTAAGCCGGGCCGGTACGTTTCTGGCCGGGCCCTATATTCAATGCGCTTTTTATGGCGGCGGCAATATTTCCGAGAGCGGTTCGGCCAGCCAAAAAGCTGATTTGTTGCCGAAAATAGCCGCCGGCGAATTGCAGTTTTCCTATGGCCTATCGGAACCTGATATAGGCGGCGACCTGGCCAGCGTCAAAACCCGTGCCCACCTGGAGGATGACGGCGACACCGTCGTGATCAACGGCACCAAACGCTGGTGCACCGGTGCGGATTGGGCCGACTATATCTTCTGCTTCGTCAATTCCGATCCGGAAGGAGAAAAATACCAGAACCTTTCCATGATCTTGGTGCCCACGGACGCACCGGGCATCACGCGCAGTCAATTGACCCACCGAAACCTGGTCTATTCCCACAGCTTCGATGTGCATTTCGATAATGTACGCTTGAGCGCCGATAACATCCTGGGCGGGCGGACTGCCTGGAACAAAGGCTGGCGCGCCTTGGCCGGGCGTTCATTGGATGTGGAAAAGGTGGAAGTTGCCGCCATGACCTTTGGCTTGGCCCAAGCCACGGTGGAGGAAGCCTGGGAGTACGCCCAGCAACGGCAGCAATTCGGCAAGCCGATCAGTGGCCATCAGGCCGTGCGCCACGAACTGGTGCAGGCAAAAACCCAGCTGGAGGCCTGCCGCCACATGCTCTATCACGCCGCCTGGCTGGTGGATCAGGGCCGTCCCGCATCGGTGGAAACCAGCATGGCGAAGTTATTCATTGGTGATGTGGGAGTTGAGATCGGACTGGCCTGTCAACGGGTGCTGGGCGCCTATGGCATGGGGGAGGAGTTTGACATGATGCAGAACGTCACGGACCTGATCGGCATGCCCATTGTCGGCGGCTCTTCCAACATGCAACTCAACAACATCGCCAATCGCCTGGGCCTGGCCGGATAAAGCTTCGATCCTTTACGATTGCCTTCCAAACTTGTAACGATTTAGTCACTAAAATGGTGCTAAAATGAGCATGTCCGATTGGTTTGAGGGAACTTTCATTTTCGGACTTTGGGGAAAATCGGGCCATCGGGCTCATAAGCGGGCAAAGCAACATCAAACAGGCATTTTTTTATTTCATCGCGGCTGCGTTGATTTTCGCCGTGGATATTGCGCGCCTGCCCGGTTTGGGCGAAGGCGTGCCCTATTTTGTGTTGGTTCTGCTCGGCCTATGGGCACCGACAACGAGATATCTATGCGCCCTTGCCGTCATCGCGACAATGCTGGCAGTCGCGGGACATTTTTTCGCAGGGGGTGATGTGGGGTGGTCTGTTTTCTCGGACCGGGCCCTGGCTTTTGCCACCATCTGGTCAACGGCAATCGCGATTGCCGTGCACAAGCATCATCTGCAGACACTTGCCACCTCCCGGCTCGATCTGGAACGGACCGTGGAACAGCGGACGGTCGAAATTAGGGACAGCGAAGATAAATTCAGGAATATCACCGACAGCCTACCCGTCCTAATCGCCTATATAGATCGCGACCAGTATTTTCGCTCTGCCAACAAATTGTTCGAAACCTGGTACCAAACGTCTGTTTCGAACATCATCGGCCGGCGCATGAGCGACATTTTGACACCTGAAGGATATGACGAACTTAAAGGAGCTATAGAGCAAGTCCTGGCAGGTGAAGCGGCATTGCGGGAACATGAAGGGATGATGCCTGATGGCGTCTATCGTTATGTCAGAATTCACTACCTGCCTCACAAGACCGACGACGGAGATATCCCCGGATTTTTCGCCCTGGCCGAGGACATCACCGATATCAGACAGGCGACACGGGCACTAGAACGCCAAGGCGCGCGATTGGCCGAGGCGCAGCGCATTGGCAATATTGGCAATTGGGAGCGAAATTTCGTCTCGGGCGAGCTTTATTGGTCAGACCAGACACGCGTTATTTTTGGCTGGTCAGAGCCGGATGCTAGCGGCCTCACACGAGAGGACTTCATATCCATAGTTCATGAGGATGATCGCGCTTTTGTCCAGGACGCGCTGCGTCGGGCCATCGAAGAAAATGCACCCTACAGTCTTGATCATCGCATTGTCCTAAAGGATGGATCAGTGCGGGTCGTGCACGAGGAGGCCATTGTAAACCGCGACCCGGATGGCCAGGCGCTTCGCATTGCCGGTACGGTCCAGGACATTACGGAACGCAAGCGCATCGAAGCCACCAACTTCCGGTTCCTGAATGCCATTGATCATGTTCTGGGCAGTATCGCCCTGTATGATGCGGATGAGGGTTTAGTCACCTGCAACGTACGTTATCGCCAACTTTCAGGTGCCGTTGGTGGAAAATTGTTGCCGGGTCTGAAATTCGAAGACTACCTCCGCCTATTGGTTGAACATGGCGAAGTGCCCGAAGCAGAAGATGATCCGGAAAGGTGGATCGCCGGACGGCTAGAACGGTTCCGCAATCCCGGAGAGGTATACGAGATGTTGCGGGGCGGTCATCATTTCCAGATAGCCGAAGCGCGCCTGCCCGATGGCGGTACGGTTATTTCCACTATCGACATCACCGAGCAAAGGGCGACCGAGGAATTACTCCGCCGTTCCCAAAAGATGGAGGCTATTGGCCAATTAACCGGCGGGATCGCCCATGATTTCAACAATATCCTGGCAGCCATTATGGGCAACCTGACCCTGCTTCAGGAAAGCAGCAATGACGCGGATGATGGAAATATTGGCCTCATTGTATCCTCCGTCCGGGCCGCGGACAGAGGCGCCGAACTAACCCATCGCCTGTTGGCCTTCTCGCGACAACAAGCACTTGATGCCAAGCTTATGGATATCAACGGGATGCTGCCGCAATTTCACCAACTCGCGTCCTCGGTCATTGGCGAGGAGATCAAGATCGAGTTGGCGCTGGAACCGGACCTGTGGGCTACAATGGTCGATGCGGGGCAGCTTGAGAATGCCCTTTTGAACCTGGCCATCAATGCCCGGGATGCGATGCCAAAAGGGGGCCGCCTGAAGATCAAGACCGGCAACCAGGTTCTGCGGGAACAGGATTCAGTCACATTCGGGGACATGCTACCGGGCAATTATGCGGTCATCACGGTCAGTGACAACGGCACGGGGATGTCCAAAGATATCCTACAGCAGGTGTTTGAACCATTTTTCACGACCAAGGAATTCGGCAAAGGCAGTGGCCTGGGCTTAAGCATGGTTTTCGGCTTCGCAAAGCAATCGGGGGGGCATGTAGCAATTGAAAGCACCGAAGGCCAGGGTACAGCTGTTAGTATTTTTCTGCCCAAGACCGATATGGTGTTGAGCGAGCCCCGTCATGAAGTTGAGACGGAACACAAACGCCCGACCGGCAATGAGACGGTTCTTGTGGTGGAAGACGACATTGAGATCGGCAGGCTCCTCTCGCGGGCTCTTGGACGTCTGGGCTATCGCGTATTGCAGGCCGAGGATGGCCCCGCAGCGCTGGCCACAATGTCCGCAGCGGACGAAATTGATCTGCTGCTAACAGATGTGATTTTGCCCAATGGAATGAATGGTCGGGACGTTGCCGAAAATTTCCGAAAAATACATCCTGCCGCAGCAGTGCTGTATTCTTCTGGCTATACCCGCGAAATCCTTAGCGAGCGCGGGCAACTTGAAGACGGCACCGTGCTTTTGAGCAAGCCATATCAGATCCAGGATCTGGCCCAGCGGGTGCGGGACGTTTTGGACAATCGACTGTAGTGTCACCAGCGCCCGCGTCAGGCATCAAATGCGTTGACTTGCATCTGCTTCCTTGTGCAATTTCCATTATCCGGGGCGGAGGATATCTGGCCGCCTTTGTATGAATTTCCGACCTACCTAGCCCGAACTAATTTTCTTGTTCCAAGGAGTTTCAGATGACCGGCAATACTGACCGCTACCGTTTAATCGGTGCGTTGGGGTCCCCCTATTCCATGAAGTTACGGGCCATTATGCGCTATCGGCACCTGGCTCATGATTGGGTGCTGCGCACACCCCGGAACCGGGCCGAAACGGCGGATGTGAAGCCGAACCTTGTGCCCATGCTGCGTTATCCCGGCGAAAGCCATTATCGGGTAGACAGTACACCCCTGGCCTATGACCTGGAAGCCCGCCATCCGGGCCATCGTTCGATCATACCGACGGATCCCGGCATGGCGTTTCTCAGCCACTTGCTCGAAGACATGGCAGACGAATGGCTGACCAAGGCCATGTTCCATTACCGCTGGTTCTATGAAGCGGATATCTATTATTCCTCTCATTGGATTGCCGATGACAGCTTCCCCGACGAACGGGGCGCTGCCCGCGATGCAGCGGCAAAGTCGTTCGCCGACCGCCAAATTGGTCGCATGCCCATTGTCGGCTGCACGCCTGAGAACAAAGCGGTCATCGAGGATACCTATCATCGCGTCCTAGCCCTCCTCGAAAGCCGGGTCAGCGTCTATGACTTCCTGTTCGGTGCTCGCCCGGCGTTGGCGGATTTTGGCTTATTTGGTCAGTTGAAAACCCTAGCCACTGATCCGACCCCCATGGCGATCATGCGGGCGACGGCCCAGAAGACGGAAAGCTGGCTGCGGCAACTGGATGATGCCTCGGGCATCGATGGTGCATGGCTGGATCCGGGAGAGGACTTGCCCGACGCCACGTTGGGGCTTTTGGCATTGGCGGGGGAATACTACCTGCCGTTCCTGCTGGCAAATGCCGCCGCTGTGGAAAAGGGCGAGGCGACCTTTGCCCTGACCTACGACAAGGGGCCCTATAGTCAGGGGACTTTTGGCTATCAGGTGAAGTGCCTAGTCGACCTGCGCCGGCGTCTGGCGGATCTAAGCGGTGATGCGGCGGAACGCACCCGTACCATCCTGCAAACAGCGGGTTGTCTGCAGGCCCTCGACCAATAACAGCACCTGAACAATTACGATAATGGCGCATTGCCTTTTTGCACGTGGCGGTTAGGATCAGCGCCGAAAACTTATTAGGAGACAATTGTGGCGGATATTAAAGTTCAGTCTGAGATTACCGGTAAAGTATGGGCGATTGAGGCCAGCATTGGCGATGCCCTGGATGAAGAAGATACGATTATTGTTCTGGAATCCATGAAGATGGAGATCCCCGTGGTGGCCCCTTCAGGTGGCACCTTAAAGGAAATCCTGGTCAAAGAGGGTGATGCCGTGGCGGAAGGCCAAGACGTCGCCATCATGGAAGGTTAATCCACTTATCAACCTAGATCGGGAGGTGCCGGTGCCATGAGTGAGCAGAGCGCCGATACATCGGCCGCACCAATTTTCAATCCTTTCTCACCGGATTTTCTGCGCGACCCCTATCCCGCCTTCCAACAACTGCGGGCGACGGCACCCTTGCACAAGACCGATATGGGGTTCTGGGTCGCCTCCCGCTATGACGATGTCACCCTGATCCTGCGCGACAAGCGGTTTGGCAAGGGCTACGTGGAGCGGACGGAAAAAACCCACGGCCCGGATATCTGGCAACAGCCGGCCTATGCCTCCATGCGCAATTGGATGCTGATCAAGGACCCACCGGACCATGGCCGCCTGCGCGGCCTGGTCGCCCGGGCCTTTGCGCCCCGGCGTCTGACGGCCCTGCGCCCCCGCATTCAACAATTGGTGGATGAAAGCCTGGATAAACTGGATGACAGGCTGGACGGCAAATCGGAAATGGAGTTCATCCGCGATTTTGCCCATCCCCTGCCGGTGCACGTGATCTGCGATATGCTGGGTATACCGGAGGATGAACGCCAGCAGTTCTTTGAGGGGTCCCGTATTGCCGGTCGGTTGATCGATCCAACCCCCATGACCCCGGATGAATTGGCCGAGATCAACGAGGGCAATTTGCAACAAGCCGCCTATTTCAGATCTTTGTTCGCGCGACGCCGGGAAAATCTGGGCGACGACATCACCTCGGAATTGCTGCAAGCAGCAGACGACGGCAATAAATTGAGCGAGGAAGAACTTGTCGCCAACGTCATTCTGTTGTTTGGCGCGGGTCATGAAACCACGGTCAACCTGCTGGGCAACGGCATGCTGGCCCTGCTGACCTACCCCGAAGAATGGGAAAAGCTGAAGGCGGACCCTTCCCTTGTGCCCGGCGCGGTGGAGGAAATGCTGCGCTTTGACAGCTCCGTCCAGATGACGGGCCGCACGGCCATGCAGGACGTGGAGATCAACGGTGTGACGATACCGCAAGGTGATGCGGTCCTCAGCCTGTTGGGTGCGGCCAATCGGGATCCGGATGAATTCGAGAACCCGGAAGACTTCAAAGTAGACCGGGAAGGTGTTCGCCCGACTTCATTCGGCGGCGGCATCCATCATTGCCTGGGCGCGCCCCTGGCCCGCATTGAAGCGGAGATCGCCCTGACCACATTGATGAAGCGCTTGCCGAACTTGCATCTGGCCAACAAAGACGGCCCGGACTGGAGCCTGATGTTTACTCTGCGCGGCCTGAAAGGCCTGCCCGTAGCCTGGTGATACCAAGGTGCGATCATAGGAACAGCAACGATGTATATCGCCATGAACCGCTTCCGTGTTGCCAAAGGCAATGAAAGTGACTTTGAACGCATGTGGGCGGAACGCGATACGCATCTGAAAGAGGTTCCCGGCTTTATGGAATTTCGCCTCCTGCGCGGGCCCGAGGCAGAGGACCACACCCTCTATGCCTCCCACACGTGCTGGCAAAGCCACGATGATTTTGAGGCCTGGACAAAGTCAGACGCCTTCCGCAAAGCCCATGCCGGCGTGAGGAAACCAAGCAGCGAAAGTAAAAGCATCTATCTCGGCCCACCGCAGTTCGAAGGCTTTGAAGCCATACAGGCCGTAACGCGCGACTGAGTGGCTTATAACTTGGGCCACACCTGTTGCATAAGCCGCGACAGGGCGTCGGTGTTTTCACCCACATCCGCGCTACTGACACCGACGACCAGTTCATCGACGCCTGCGGCATCATAGGCCCGGATGGTATCGGCGATATCATCTTCCGTACCTGTCAGGGCGGTTCGGTCCTGAAGCGGTGCGCTGGGTGCCTTGGTGGTAAACTTCAGGGGCAAGGCCAGGGAATAATGCAGCGATGATGGGTTCCGGCCCGCAGCCTCCGCCAGGGCGGAGATCTTCTCTCGACCTGCCGCGAACTGGCGCGGTGATTGTCGTAGGGTATGCCAGCCGTCGCCGAAGCGGGCCACACGGGCATGGGCGGCGGCGCTGGAGCCACCGATCAAGAGGGGGGGATAGGGTTTCTGCAAGGGTTTGGGTGAGAACTTCAGGCCGCTGTAGCGATAGAACGCGCCGGAGAATTCCGGTGTGTCCTGGGTCCATAACGCCTGCAATGCGCCCAGGATCTCATCCGTCCGTTTGCCCCGCGTCGTGAAATCAACGCCCAGGTTTTCAAATTCGTCTTTGGTGACGGCAACGCCAACACCTAGGTCCACACGCCCACCCGAAAGTTGATCCAAGGTCGCCACCATCTTGCCCAGGCGCGCCGGATCATGCCATGGCAAAACCAGGACGGAGGTGCCCAGGCGCACGGTTTTCGTGGCACAGGCAATCGCTGTCAGGACCGTCAGGGCGTCATGATAGGGTTTATCGCCCAAACGCTCCGCCACATAGGTAGAGTGGAATAAATGTTCCCGCACCCAGACGCTGTTCAGGCCCAACGCCTCCGCCGCAACGCCAAGTGCGACCAGGTCGTTGGGGTCTTCCACACCCTGGTTATTGGGAATACCGTAGCCGATTTTCATGCGGCGAATTCCATGTCGCGCAAAATCTAATTCAGCTGCCGGGCCTGGTGCGGGCTGTCGAGGGAAAACGCCGGTATATCAATATCAAAATGATTACTGCCCTCAGTATCCGCCATTTCGTAGGTCCCGACCATAAGACCCGATGGCGTCTTCAACGGACAGCCGGAGGTATATTGAAAACTTTCCCCTGGTGCCAGTACGGGCTGTTCACCAACGACGCCGGGGCCTTGCACTTCCTCCACATGGCCGGCTGCATTGGTAATAACCCAGTGCCGGTTCAACAACTGCACTGTCTCGGTACCGCCGTTTTCGATGGAGATGGTATAAAGCCAGAAATACTGATCCTCCACCGGGTCCGATTGCTCAGCCAGAAACTGCGGCTCCACCTTCACCGTTATATCCCGTGTCGTCGCACTATACATTTCCGCACCATTCCCATGTGATCCAAGACTGGCAACAATTACCTCAATTATCCGCCCTGACAAGCTTTTAGATGGGCCCTGAACGCAGCCACCGTCGCCGTTGTATTCTCCGGCCAGAAAGCGGCCGCAACATAACGGTCCGGGCGGATCAACAGGATCTGATCACGATGGGCCCGGCAGGCCTTGAGGGCAACATCCGCTCGCCCCACGGCGCAGATAATACCTTCCGGCGCGATCACCGCATGGGGGCTTAAAAGCACTTGTGCGGGCGTTAACTCGGGCCAAAGATCGGCGATATGGTCGGCGACAAACCGGGCCACGTTGCTGTCCTGGCACAACAGGGCAAAGCCGCCGCCAAGGGCATCATCCAGGCGTGAAACATCGCTGACCGCTACATCCAAATCGGGTTGTGGCAACATCGCGCCAACCAGGGATCCTTCGAATGTCTGGTCATACAGATCAACAAATGCACCGTCTGCATAGCGTGGGCGCGGCTTGAACTTCATATTGACGATAAAGTCCCGGGTTTGGGGAAAGCGTTCAAACTGCCGCAATATGCCTTGGCGAAACTCCAAATCTTCACGTGCCTGGGGCATGATGATCTCCCCCATGGCCACGGCCAATTGCACCATGGCCCAGGCCGGTGCCCGGCGTTCCTGGTCATAGCTTGCCAACAGCCCCCGCCCGGCGTTGCCGGCCACCACCTGGGCCAGTTTCCAACTGAGATTATGGGCATCCCGCAAGCCCGCATTCATGCCCTGGCCGGCAAAGGGCGGCGTTAAATGGGCCGCATCGCCGGCCAGAAATACCTGGCCCTTGGAGAATTGCGCCGCGATCCGGGCCTGAAATGTATAGATCGTGATCCGGGTCAAATCCTCGTCTGTAACCTCCCGCAAAGGGGCCAGGAATTCCCGCACCCGGGCCGGTTCGACCATATCTTCCGCCCGCTCGCCGGTATGCAGCTGAAACTCATAACGCCGCCCACCGCGTGGTGCGGGGATCGAGACGAAGGGCCGGTCCGTGCGGCAAAAAAAGCGGGAGACGGCCTCCCTATCCGGGTCGTTTTCCGTGTCCACGATCAGCCAGTCCTGGGGATAGGTATCGCCTTGCATGGCAATGCCCAGGGCTTCACGGATAGGGCTGCGCGCACCATCCGCCCCAACCAGATAATCGGCCCGCACCTGCCCGCCGCCTTCGATCTGCAAGGTGACGCCACTATCATCCGCCGTGAAAGCAGATAACTTGGTATCAAAGGCCAGGGTGACATGGTCAAAGCGCGCCAGACCCGCCACCAAAGTTTGCTCCAATTCCGGTTGAAAGAAATAATTACGCCGGGGAAATCCATATTCAGGCGTCGGTGCCCCGACTTCAGCAAAGATTTGGCCGTCATGGTCAATATAGCAGGCTCCACCTGCGGGCATGGTCCGGGGCATGAATTCCTGGTCCAATCCCACCGCCTGCAAGGTTCGCGCGCCCTCATCATCAATGGTAATGGCCCGGGGGATCACCATGGTGCCGGGGTTGCGGTCAATAATCAGGGTACGGATGCCATATGTGCCCAGTAAATTCGCCGCCATCAGGCCCACAGGCCCCGCACCGACGATGGCCACGCTGACGCGACCAGGCAGATCGTTCTGTTTCAATACCACGATTACGCTCCACGACAATATTGCCCGTATCCTAGCCTGATGCCTTGCCCTGGGGCCAGGGCGCAGGCACCATGGCAGGCGTTGATATCATTGTGCGTATGCTGGAGCCTCCATGAAAGATCTGATCGAAGAATTGCGCCAGCGGCAGGCGGCCTCCTTGGAATTGGGGGGTGCAAAACGCGTTGAGCGCCAGCATAACCAGGGTAAATTGACCGCGCGGGAACGAGTCGATCTGTTGTTTGATCCCGGCACATTCGAAGAATTGGGCCAGCTGGCAACTCATGTCCACACCCCCGTTACCACCATTCCCGACAAGCTGACCCCTGCTGATGGCGTGATCACTGGTTTTGGCCAAATTGAAGGCCGCCCGGCGGCCGTCATTGCCGAGGATTTTACGGTTCTTGGCGGCTCCCTCGGGATCAATAATTTCAACAAAAAGAACCGCATCATCGAACTGGCCCACCGGGATAAACTGCCGATTGTCTGGCTATTTGATGGGGCCGGCGCGCGCACGGATGAATTCATCGGCGAAGGCCTGGCACCGATGCATCATTTTATGCAGGTGGCGAAGCTGTCCGGCGTCACGCCGCAAATTGCCGGTGTTATGGGGCCAACCGCGGGCGACAGTTCGTTATTGGCGGCAATGATGGAATTCATCGTCATGGTGGAAGGCAATGCCATGCTGGCCGCGGGCGGCCCGCCCCTGGTGAAGATGGGCACGGGCGAAGACGTCACCAAGGAAGAACTGGGCGGTACCGACCTGCATTGCCGCATCTCCGGTGTGGCTGATAACCGGGCCAAGGATGATCACGACGCCATTGCCCAGCTCCGCCGCTATCTGTCCTACATGCCGACGAATGCCTATCAGTATCCGCCGGACCTTGAACCGGTAGCGAACCCTGATGCTTACGATGATGAACTGGCGGCGATCCTGCCGGAGAATAAGCGCCGCCCCTACGACATGATGAAGATCCTGAGCAAAGTCGTGGACCCGGATAGCTTCTTCCCCATCAAGCCGGAATACGCCCCCATGATGATTACCGGCCTGGCGCGGATGAATGGCCATGCTGTCGGCATCATCGCCAATCAACCAAAAATCATGGCAGGCGCCATTACGGCCGCAGCGGGAGCGAAGCACCGGCACTTTATGGATCTGTGCAATGCCTTTCATCTGCCGGTCATCTTTTTGATGGATACCCCCGGCGTTATGACCGGGCCGCAATCAGAAAAAGAAGGTGCCTTGCGCGCTGGCATGGCCATCGCGCATTCGTTCGCCTTTGCCCGGGTGCCGTTGTTGTGCCTGACCATTCACAAGGGCTTCGGCTATGGCGCAGCGGCTATGGGCGGACTGGGGGCGGGACAATCAACCGCCCTGGCCTGGCCCGGCGCGGATTTCAACGCCATCCCCCTGGACAGCGGTATTCAGGCCGCCTATCGCGCGGTGCTGGATGCTGCCGATGATCGGGAAGCGGAACAGGCCCGCTTAGAGGCTGAATTAGGTGCCCTGTGCGGTGCCTTTCCCGCCGCCGAGCAGATGAAGATTGATGATATTATTGAACCGGGGGAAACCCGCCCTCGCCTGATCCGGGCCCTGGAACGTGCCCTGACCCAGCGCGCGCAAGCCCCGGTGCCTGCAACCCGCACCGGATTTCTGCCTTAGAAAGTCCAGCGAAAACAGCGTATGTTGCACAGACCCACAGTCCATTCACGATCCAAAGGTAGTGCCGTGTCATTTACATTGTCAGATGATCATCGTCAGGTTCAGGAAATGATCCGCCGCGTGGCGATTGAAAAAGTTGCCCCGCGCGCCGCCGAAATCGATGCCGCCGGCACATATCCCCAGGACATGTTTGATCTGTTACAGGAACTGGGCCTGTTCACCCTGCCTTTTCCGGCTGAATATGGTGGTTCCGATAGCATGCTGTCATCCTGTGTCGCGGTGGAGGAGCTGTGCCGGGTTTGTTACAACACGGCCTATCTGCTGATCGTGCAATGGGTACCCTTCGGGGCCATTTTGGCAGGGGGAAACCCGACGCAGCAGGCAAAGTACCTGCCAGGTCTGGCGAATGGCGATTTACGTGCGGCGATCTCCACCACCGAAGCGCAAAGCGGTTCCGATGTCGCCGGCATTCGCACCAAAGCGGAACGGGTGGATGGCGGCTATCGCCTGAATGGGGCCAAGATTTGGTGCACCAATTCCTCTGTTGCCGATTTTGTCCTGATCGCCGCAAAAATTGTCGAAGAGGGCCAGGCTGTAACTGAGGCCAAACGGGGTGCCATCAATTTGTTCATTGTGGAACGGGATACCCCCGGCTTCACTGTCGGCCCGGCAGAAAGCAAGATGGGCGCGCGCGGTGTGCCGTCCTGTCCGCTGTTTTTGGATGATGCTTTTATCCCCGAGGAAAATCGCCTGGGCGAAGAGGGCCTTGGCTTTAAGATCGTCATGGAAGCCTTCAACAAATCTCGCCCCATTATCGGGGCCCGTGGTGTGGGCCTGGCCCAGGGTGCCATGGATTTGTCCATTGATTTCGTCAAGCAGCGCGCTGCGTTCGGCCAACAGGTCAGCAATTTCCAAGGCGTGCGCTGGATGATCGCGGATATGGCGATCCAGACGGAGGCCGCCCGCAGTCTGGTTTACCGCGCCGCTGCTATGGTCGATGACGGCATTACCGGGCAGGAACTGGCCCAGGCCGCAGCAATTGCCAAGGCCCAGGCTACGGATACCGCCATGACGGTCGCGACGGATGCAGTACAGCTTTTCGGCGCTGCCGGGATCTCCAACGACTATCCCATCAACCGCTATTTCCGCGACGCGAAGGTCTTGCAGATCGTGGAAGGTACCAATCAAATTCAACGTAATATCATCGCCAACAACCTGATTGGGCGCAGCTAACCGCGCCTATCGTAAAGCAAAGGATTACTTGCAATGAGCAATATGGAAATTGTCGGCTTGGGAATGTTTTTTGAGGATCTGCCCATAGGCCGGACCTTTCAAACTATTGGGCGGACGGTAACGGAACCGGACATTGTCAATTTCATCAACGCCACGGGCATGACCGAAGTGCTGTTCATAGATATGGAATTCCTGGAAAAGGAATCCGATATCAAGGGCCGGGTGGCACCAGGTGCTTTAGGCTATACCTTTGCCGAAGGATTGTTGGTTCAGGCAACCATGCAGCATACGGGATTTGCCTTCCTAAACATGGAATTGAGTATTGAAGCACCCGTTTTTGCCGGCGACACCCTGCATGTGGAATGCGAAGTGATCGAAGCCCGCCTATCGAAAAGCCGCCCCGGTCGCGGCCTGGTCCGCACCCGCAACAAAGTGGTGAAACAGGACGGCACGGTCGCCTTGATCTACACACCCCTGCGCATGATCAAGTGCCGGGACGAAACCTTGCAGGGTTAGCCCATTATGGGGACACAATACTTATATCGAGAAAAGTTCATGAAATCCGATATAAGTATTGTGTCCCCATAATAGAGATTTGGAAGGAGATGCCATGATGATCATAGATTCTCAGGTCCATGCCTATGAACGGGATCACCCCGGCCGTCCCTGGGCCGCCGTTCTGACCGGACCAGACGCAGTCACCGGCGATGATATGGTCGCCGCCATGGATGCGGTTGGCGTCGATGGCGCGCTATTGGTATCCGCCTTCACCATGTATCGATACGACGCCAGCTATGCGCTCTCTGTGCAAAAGGCACATCCGGGCCGCTTTGGAGTGATCAAGCCCATCGACGCGAATGATCCTGGCGTCGCGGACACCATCGCGGATTGGGCCGGCATGGACGGGACAGTCGCCATCCGGATTATGATGGCCGGGGATACATCCACCGATCCCGATGATCCCGGCGTCAATCGGGCGCTTGCCGCAGCCGCGAAACATGGTCTGCCGGTCAATCTGCTATGTTGGGATAGTTTGCAGCAGACCACGAAGCTTGCCGCGAAAAACCCTGACACCATGCTGGTCATTGATCACCTTGGTATACGACAACCCTTTGAACCGCCGGCTCCGACCGATCCTCCCACAGACTCTTTTGCCGCCCTGCCGGATCTATTGGCCCTGGCGCAATATGACAACGTTGCCGTCAAAATCAGCGGTGCCTGCACCCTGTCCCATGACGCATACCCCTACAATGACATTTGGGATCCGCTGTGCCGCATCTTTGACGCCTTCGGCTTTGAACGTTGCCTGTGGGGCACGGACTGGACACGGGCCGTCAAGTTATTGACCTACGAACAAGGGGTACAGCCGTTCCGCCTGACCGATCGCATCTCGGATAATGATCGGGCCGCTTTAATGGGCCAATCTTTGCAGCGCATATACAACTGGTCACCAAGCGGGCCCGCAGGCTAGGCATGGGCGATGCGATCACATCGCCTCAGGGCCAGCAGATCCGGCACACCTCCGTCCAGGGTCGGGTCAGCGCGGAAGAATGGCGGGTGCGCGTTGATCTGGCCGCCTTCTATCGCCTGGTGGCCCATCACGGAATGACGGATCTGGTGCTGGGGCATCTTTCGGCACGGGTGCCGGGCACAGCGGATCAATTTCTGCTGAACCCCTATCCACGTATGTTTGAACAGATCACTGCCTCATCATTAGTGAAGGTTGATGCGGACGGGAATATCCTGCTTAACGTTGGCAGCAATTATGACATTCCCGCCTACACCATCCATGGTGCCGTCTATGGTGCCCGAGATGACGTGGGCAGTGCGGCCCATACCCATACCGCCGCCGGCATGGCCTATTCCGCGCTACCTGATGCCATGCTGCCCCTGTCGCCCCAAGGCACACGCTTTCACGACGCCCTGGCCCGGCACAATTTCGAAGGGGTTTTCGACAACCCAGAGGAACGGGCTCGATTAATTGCCGATATGGGCGGCATTGACGCGGCATTGCTTGAAAATCACGGCTATCTGGTGTGCGCAGCCGGCGTGCCCGAATGCTGGTCCCTGCTGTATGATCTGGAACAGGCTACGCTTACGCACCTGGCTGCGCTGTCGACAGGGGCGGAGATCATCCACCGGGAGGGGGCGTTGGTATCAGCAGATAAAGCCCGCATTGATGCTGAAAGCCAGGCTTTTATGGCAGCGCGCTGGGCCTCTCAATGCCGGCAGCTCGATATTCTTGACCCATCCTATCGGGACTAGCGGCCATGGCAGAACTGCAATGGAACGATATTGTCCGCCCACCAACCACAGCATCCCAGGCGAGGTTGGAGCTGGCGGCCGTCTGTCGACTGGCGGCGCGGGAAAACATAGCACCTATCGGAGCCAGCCGTTTCGCCACGCGGGACCCGGAACGCCCCGGCACCTATTTGATAAATTCCGGCGGCTTGTTGTTGGTGGAGGTCTGTGCATCAAACCTGATCGCGGTCGACCGTGATGGCGTGCGTCTGGATGATGGGATAGCAGAACCGGATGCAGGTGCCCTCGCCCTTGTCCTCGCCAGCCTGGAGGCAAAACCCGAAGCCGTGGCTGCGGCACAGGTCGCAACGACAGCCGGCTGCGCTGTGGCATCCCTCAAAGATGGCCTTTTGCCCATAACCCAAACCAGCTTCATGTTCCACGGTGCCCTCGGCACCTATGATTGGGAAGCAATGGCAGCCGCCGATACCCTGCGCCAGGGGATCGCGGCAGAGATGAATAATTGCAGCGCGGTTCTGGTGCGCGGCCGGGGCCTGTTGGTTGCAGGCGATACCCTGGCCCAGGCGTGGAAATTTTTGTTCTTTCTGAACAAATGCTGCCGCTCTCAAATTGATGCCATGGCGGCTGCCAAAGGTGCCGGTACATCACTGACCATGCCCACGAAAGCCGTCATCGATCACGCCGTGGCGCAATCCCGCGCCTTCATCGAGCACCCCCGCTATGTGGCCGACTGGCCCAGTGCTCTTGAACAACTGGACCGGGAAGATCCCTCCTATCGGGATTAGGTGATTTATCGAAACCAGAAAGACAGAACGTAAACCACATTGCGATGACAGTTGAACATTTCCAGGCACCAAACGACGGGGCGCTATCGCCCAAGATGCTTACCGCCTACGCGCGGGACGGCGTTCTGGTGTTGGAAAACATGTTTTCACGCCAGGTCTGTGAAGCTTTGATGACCAGGGCCGGGGAATTGGTCGATGGCTTTGATCCTGATGTGGCCCGCACGGTCTTTTCCACCACCATCCGGGGCCAGGACAGGGACGACTATTTCGCCACGTCGGGGGGTACAATTCGCTTTTTTTTAGAGGACGGCGTCCTGACACCTGATGGCAACCTGAACCGGGACAAAGCCAAATGCATCAACAAGATCGGCCATGCCCTGCATGACCTGGACCCGGTTTTCGATGGGTTTTCCCGGCTCCCGAAGCTGGCGGCGGTAGCCCAAAGCATTGGCTGTGCCCAGCCGCTGTTGCTGCAATCCATGTATATTTTCAAACAGCCCGGCATTGGTGGTGAGGTGATCTGGCATCAGGATTCCGCCTTTCTTCACACCCAGCCGTTAAGCGTGGTTGGGTTCTGGGTTGCCCTGGAAGACGCGACGGTTGCGAACGGCTGTCTATGGGCCCTGCCGGGGCAGCACCTCGAGCCCCTGCGCAATCGCTATCGCTACATCGACGGTGCGTTGACGACAGAACAATTGGACCCCGAACCATGGCCGGATGACGGCAAGATCCCGTTGGAAGTGCCACAAGGCACATTGGTGGTTTTGCATGGCTCCCTGCCTCATCGCAGTGACAGCAATTTTTCAGACAAATCCCGCCACGCCTATACCTTGCATCTAATCGATGGGGCCTGCGTCTATTCGCCGGACAACTGGCTGCAGCGCCCGAACGATATGCCTTTAAGCGGATTCTAAGTCCTAAACTTTTCCTTCTGCCTTCAACTCGCGGTATTTCTCCTTGCGGGCTTTCCACGCCACCAATGCCTCGCCGGTGGTGAATGGCTGTTCTTCCGTAAAGACCAAATCCTTCCAGGCATTTCCGCCGCTCCATACCAGGCCGGCATCCCAGGTGGTTCTGGGGCCTGCCGCAGATTCCAATAAATCCAGCGCCATATCAAAGACTTGTCGTTGCTGGGTCACGTCATAGGGTTCGCCGCAGGGATTGCCGAGGGGGTAGTCCACAAACAGCAGGCGCGCCACACCGCAGTGTTCAACAATGTCTTTCGCGCTGGCGATCATCACCGTGGGGATGCCGTTCTCTTCCAAATATCTGCTGATCAGACTCACGGTCTGGTGGCAGACGGGTCAAACGGGGACAGTGACGGCGACGTCTATGTTATCCGCCCTGCAATATTCCAGAACCTTGGGCGCTTCCTCTTCCAGCACCTTGCGCTGGCTGTAGTTGTTGTAGGCCCCATAGAAACGATCCGGCATGGAGCCGATGCGGCCGGCGGCCAGGGCCTCGTGCATACGGTCTACCGGGAAGAACGAATTGATGTCTTCCAGATGGGTTGCGTTGGCATCGTAGGCATCGGCGCGGCTATAAAGGCGGTCGGTGGGAATATTAGTGGGGACGGGATAGATGGCGCGGAAGCCGTCCTCGACGATAGGGTTGTCCTCCGTCTCGGGGTCATAGCGCACGGCAATTTCACTGGTGGACAGCAGGGCGACCTTGCATTCCGACAGTGGCTTACTTAACGGCGTGAATGGCACGCTGTCATAGTGAGCCCAGGCATAAGGTTTTTCATAACCCTCCCCTTTGTAATAGGCCGTCGTTTTGTCGATATATTTTACGTGGTCCATGGAACTCTCCTCTCTTCTTTACGCTGCGGGCTCTTACGCTGCCGGCTCAGGTGCCGCTGCCGCCTGTATACGTGCTGCGGCGGCGGCACCTGCCTCACCCAATCCATCAAGGGCATCAGCATAATACTGCCAATTCATCCGGCTGCTGGGGCGAAGGCTGACCCGTTCTGAATACAGGCTTCGCGCCATGGCAAAACGGCCATCCCGCAACGCCGCGTCACACAGAATTTGTGCGAACATATCACGTTGGGCATGGCTGCCGCCAATGGCGGTGATATCATCCTTCAGGGGCCAGAGAATATCGCAGGTGCCGCCATAATTCCCGGCCTCGTAGGCGACCAGCGCCTGGCATAAAGGCACCGTGGTTGCCGCCATGGTCGAAGCCGTCCAACCACTGTCAATATCCCCGAACGCGGCCATGGAACTGATATGTCGCTGGGCGCTATCACTGCGCCCGGCGGCGGCCAGGGCGAGACAGAAATGCACGTCATTGAAGGCCAGAATATGATCATCGATCCGGGTCTCGCCATGATCCGCCAGGGCCTCCCACCGATCGCCGACCTCAACACCACGCAGCTCCAACCGTTTTAACAAGGATACCTGGTTCTGCATATCCACATAGAATTTTGAGTTCACGGCACACATACGCTCATCATAAAGTGATAGCGCGGCGTCATAGTTGCCCTGGGACAGATTGAACAATGCCCCATGCCACCAAACGTGGCCAATAAAGGGATTACGCCCGGCCCAGCGGTCTTCTGAAAAATCCAGCCATTTAACGCCCTCGGCGGTGCGTCCCTGCATCTCCAACACATGCGCCACGGCGTGGATGGCCCACAAATCCTCGCCGTTCCGCTCAACCGCCTCACGCCCCCAACGTTCGGCGGCGGCATATTCGCCGCATTCCTCCAACCCGAAGGCATACATGCCCTGGATGCTGGCATAGCCAGGGGTATCCGCATTCCAGGCCGGCAGGGCGCGGGCGACACCGCCGCGCATGGCGTAACTGCGCCCGGTCCAAAATGTCAGATAATGATGCAGTTTCAGGGCCAGGATATCCAGGGGATGCTCCGCCAGAATATCTTCCCATAGCCGGCAAGCCCCGATGATATCCCCCTGGGCCCAGGCTTCCAGGGCCATGACGTGGGCCCGCTCCCGTGGTGTTACGGACGCGAGGCGTCCCTTCATCTCCCCGACGGCCGCATTGACCTTTGGCAGCACGGCACCTGTTTCCAGCATTTGCAAAAAACAGGTGCGAAAATACAGCGCCAGCACGAAATCAGGGTCTTCGTCCAACGCCATTTTAATCTTGGCCGAAGCGCTCAGGCGATAGTCCAGATAGTCATCAATCGCAGCACTAAAATGCCCGGCGGCGGCTTCGCTTGATGTGGTGAGAGTAAGGCCGCGTGCATCCGTAAACATAGGCTGTGATCCTCATCGCTTTTTTGCCGGCTTATTGTGCCACCCCAACGTTAACGGCCCAAGCCCCAACGCGCAACGCCCCCAGGTTCCAAAAACCCAGCCCCGCCGCCGCAAAACCCATCGACATCCCCCCAACCCTTTGCTATACCCGGCCCTCTTTCGGGCGCATAGCTCAGTTGGCAGAGCAGCTGACTCTTAATCAGCGGGTCCCAGGTTCGAGCCCTGGTGCGCCCACCAATAAAATCAAGGGCTTAGCCGGGAATGGCTGAGCCCTTTTTTATTCTAGGAAGCACATAGGAAGCACGAGAGCAAATA
>Ga0233439_10001367_pt1 | contig 31285 bp, 39 predicted proteins | sample SI_123_September_6_FD_182713 | JGI IMG/M metagenome (GOLD analysis project Ga0233439, IMG submission 182713) | Seawater microbial communities from Saanich Inlet, British Columbia, Canada - SI_123_September2016_100_MG | ecosystem: Environmental > Aquatic > Marine > Inlet | place: Canada: British... | reverse complement strand
TGTTCTAACTTTATACATATCTTCAAGGTGACCATTTTCTGGCTTACCTATAATGATATTTTTTCTATTATTGATACTATTATAAAAGTCTCTATTATTAATAATTATTGGACTATGCATAAATTTTAAACTTGAATACATTTGAGATAATTTTTCTGTGGTCCCGGGTTCAACAGATGAATGTATAACAATAATACCTTTATAATTTTTTTCTGTTAATGTGGAACATATTTTTAATATTTCACTTTTATCTAACTGTTTAAATAAGTAAGAATATGTTGTTTTTAAACAAATAAAAATAATATCGGTATCTAAACAAGTATCTATATTTATTTTTGTAGGTATTTTTTTTTTTAGATGATAAAATTGATATAATGATTGTCCTAATTTACTCATACCTAATAAGGCTATTTTCATTTAGATTTAAAAAATATTTTATATAATAAAAATTTAATATTTATGGTTCTGCAAAATTTTTCATAAATTCATCAAATATTTTATATCTATCATTATTTAATATATTTTTAAGTTGGATATATGGTGTAATTTTTTTCAACTCATCAACTCCTCGCTCACATAAAACATTTAATAAATACTCACTATACCCGGATAACATTGTAACATTTTTTTGAGTTGTTTTTACAGGAAAACCATCAGTTTTTCTCAAATTCCAAAATAATATATGAGGAATAGAATATCCGCATTTTTTGAATTTTTTCTCAATTCTAACAAACATGGAATTTAAATCTTCTACTGTCGCTCCATTATATCCATCAATTTGCATATCTGAAAATACAGCCAATGTTAAATCTTCAACATCTTTTGGAGGAATGCTATTAGATACCAATACATCTAATATTAAATCCAATGCTTTATAAAAATCGGTATTCATTCCCCAACTTCCTTCTTTCAAATCATAAACTTTACTACAAAACGACTGGTCATTCTCAAATTTTAACCATTGAGGTTCTCTATCAAATGTCAAAATTCTATTTTTGAATGCGTCTCTGGTTTTCTCAGATATCCGTAACCCCAATCCCATTGCATTATATAAGGGAATACAATCGTCACATTCCATAGAACCAGATGTATCAACCATTGGGATAATATTCCCTAATTTTCTATTTTTTTTACTATTTTCTTTCCATTGTTCTTCAACCACTGCTCTATTTTCCATATTTTCTCTATTTATTAACGCATCTTGTACAAGTTGATAAACATTTAATCTTTTAGCATTAATCTTTACATTTCCCTCTTTAACTTTTTTCATATAATTTGAAAAATTTTCTGCACATTGGCGCCTATCCTCCTTATCACACCTTTCACTTTTATCTGAATTCTTTTTGAAATTTTGAAAAGAAGTTTTTTGATTTTTCATAGTAATACTAGTAACTTTACTAAAATCAATAAATCTCCAATTTCCATTACACTGTTTAATCTGTGGAGTATCCAAATATTTGTTCAATGTAGTCAATTTTTTTGTTAGAGTAATCTTACATTTCAATTGTGCCTTTCTTAAATTGTTTGATATATTTCCAGTTACAATCCATTCTGGGTTCATCTTATATGCTATCATTTCGTGTAACCATCCATATTTACTTTTTTCTCTAGGTCCCCACTTTCCCAATAAATGAATAGGTATATCTTTTTTCTTGTTTGTTAATGCGTCCCATTGAATATTTAAATGATAAATAAATAAATCAATAATCCATAAAATAAATGGATGTTCCTTATTTCCAGTCGTATTTTTTACATATCCACAAAAATATTTTACATCTGCCCAAGAACCCAATTGGTGATCATTTGGAATTATAACAATTTTCTCAAATAAAAAGTACGCGGCCTCTTTATGCCTACTCCAAAGAGATAACAGCATCATCCATGTTAAATCTTTTTCTCCTTTACCCTTATCACAATCCCGACAATTAGCTAAAATTTTATAAATCATTGATAATTGGTTCAGATATTTTTTTGGATTTGAATAGATAATATCTAACATTCTTTCATATTCCAACTTTAATTTTTTCATATCATCAGTTCTTACTAGTTGAAAATAAAATTTAACTATTTTCTCTTTTAGATCGTTGGATTGCCATGAGTATTCTACATGAGCATTTTCTCCAACTCTGAATTTACTTTTTTGGTCTAGTGCTTGAATCATTGAAGTCATCTTTATTTTTCTATACGCTTAGTTTTAAGTTCTTTTTCTAGTATATTTCCGCTTCAATTTTTTTTTAATTTTGTTAATTAAATTGATTTTTCTTGTTTTGCTATCTCGCTTTTTTTTTCTATAATATAAAACAAATAAACTATTCATATCATGAAACAACATTACTGTATCATTCCATTTTATATCATTAATATTTGTTAATACTTTCAAAAAATTACTATCATCTGTATCTTTCAAATAATTAATTATCTCATCGGGATGCAAATCAATATTATATTTGAGTAATGATAATAATTCATATTTCTTATTATTATCTACTTGATTTCCCTTTATCAAATATATTAAATCATTCTTCTTTAAAACCCCTTTGTGTAAAAAAAAATCTTGCTGTTTTATATTTGATATATTATTATCACTATCTACATATACATAATTTATTTCTATCTTTTCAACTTGTTCTGTATAAAAATCTTTATATTTTTTATTGTCTTTTTCTAATTGATCTAACCATTCATTATCTAAATCTAAATCTTCAAATTCAAACTCCTCCATTATAAATTGCATTTAAAAAAGTATAAATTTTTAAACACAACTAAATTATAAATGTTGGGGTTTCCAGTCATCCATACTATCTACTGATACAGCATCATCCTCTTCATCTTCACCTTCGTCTTCACTTTCTGTAACATATTGATATTTCTGGGCCATAGCTAAAGTAATTTTCATCTCTTCTTGTGTTGGTACATATTCTTCCTCATCTTTTTTCATTTTCACAAATTTTGGCTTTTCTACAACTTTTTTCTTTTTCTCTATCATTTTTTCATTGGTTTTATCAAACCTTTCTAAATTGTTAAAATTTATTCCAAATCTATCAGCCGCACACGGTGCTGGTCCTGTTGGCTTTCTATAATTACCCTTATATCTTCTATTGAAATTATTTCTATTGCCACCCCTATAATTTCCTCTATTGCCCCCGCCTCTATTACCACCATCTCTGTAATTTCTCCCACTATTACCTTCTCTATTACCACCATCTCTGTAATTTCCCACACTATTACCTTCTCTATTACCACCAACTCTATAATTTCCCCTACTACCTTCTCTATAATTTTCCCCACGATTGCCTTCTCTATAATTTCCCCTACTACCTTCTCTATAATTTTCCCCACGATTGCCTTCTCTATAATTTTCTCTATTACCGTCCTTATTATTTGAAGTTTTAAATCTATTTGCGTCATCTCCCTCTCTTTTCCATCTAGAATTCTCCTTTAATTTGGGTTCTTCGTATTTAACATTTTCATTTGGTTTATCTTTTTCATCATTTGATTTATTATCAAACACTAAATTCTTGAAACGATTAGACATATTTATTATATATATAATAAATATATTCCATATCAATTTATATAATTACTTAAAGATTATTCAAAGTAATTATATGGAATAGTTTCCATCGTCTCTTTTCAGCAATTTCCCTTTTTCAATTGATTTCTATATCATATAAATCATTGAATTTATATAAAAAATTTTACGTATAGTATAGACCCAATATAAGAGGCAGTAAATATAATAAAAAAATTGACTTGAATATATTATATATTAGTATATAATATATGATACAGAAATATAGTATATGTATTCCAAAAATTGAAAAAAATATTACTACTAATCAGATAAAAGAAACTTTTAATAATCACAATATGGGTAATATTAAAGATGTTGCTATTATTCGTTGTAACTACAATTATAATAAGGCATTTATAAATTATAATGAATGGTATGATAGTGAGAAAAGTAATAAAGTAAGAAATTTATTAGATAATGGAGAGAATATTAAAATTATATATGATGAACACTCCGGTTGGTTTTGGAAATGTTATGCGGCAAGACAATAAAAAAAGCTATCTCCTGTCTTCTTTTCTTTTTTTGTTTTTTATTTTTTTGTTTTTTAAAAGGTTAATATAAAGATACCATCGCTAACTCAGTCTTCAACGATTTCGCCCTCCGCGAACTCTTCCTGTGCCATAAAGCTAGCTGCCTGCTCACTCAAGTGACCATACCTATCCAACTCTTCGTCAGACACCTTGTGACTAGGTGAGTTAGACATAGCACGGGCTACGATAGGGTTGTCTAAAGCGGACGCCTTGGGGCTTCGGGAAGTAGGCTTAGTATCACTCAAGTCCAACTTGATTTTCCTCTTAGATGTCATCTTTGGATGAGGAGCATCCGCTGGGCGGGCGAGCTTACTAATGCTAACTTCCCAGTAATAAGGTTCATCGTAGAGAATACGAATTGACTTACCACTTTGAAGGACCTTTAAGGCCTGACGAGCCTCGCTGTCACGCATGTTCCAGCGTTTAGGTGTGAAATGAACAAATGCGATCTTAAAATCCTTATTTTTCATCTTCATCACATCAACCCGCAGAATGTGACCTAGATCGGCATCAATAAACGCCTGCTTGATGCGTTTCCACCCGATGTTCATAAACACACGAGGGATACACAAGCTAATACCCTGACTAGGGTCTGAGTTGCGGGCAATGTTTTGTTGAAAAGTTGGCTTTGACATAGACATAGTAAAGTTTGTAGTAGAGTTTGTTGTAATGTTGCGATAAATGGAACTTCTTACAGTTGGGGAATGATATGATGTTTATGATTGAATTTCATATCAATTTTTTTTTTTCGGATCCAAAATTTTGGTGGTTGTTGGGTGGATCATACCAATTCACCCAACACGCGCTTGTCATTTTCATAAAAATTGATGTTAAAAGTATGGGCAAATTATTTACCATAAGATATGACGAGAAGTAACCGCAACGACAGTATAATTGTAATAATCATGTATGGTTTAATTATAAAAATTATTTTGCAATTGATGTTCTTAGGAATATGGTCAATGGTTGCTGGAGCTGAACTACAAAATATTAGAGGTTTATCATTACCTCCGCCTATTCCATGTAATCCGGGAACTTTATGTGTATGCCCAGGAAATTGTTTAACATATTATAATTCAACAGGTGGGTGTCATCCCAATGATTGTTGGAAATGGGACAGTGTTAAAGCCGAATGCATTACTTCGGGTAAAGAATATATTCCTGCTTTAGTTTTACAAGCAATTCCTTTAACGGGATATTTTGGTTCTGGATTTGGTAATATGGGAAGATGGGATATTTTCGGAATATATATGGGAGTAATGTTTGGTGGTTGTGCTCTTATATGTTTCTGTGCCTGTTGTATGGCTTGTAAGAAAGTAAATTCCGAAGAAGAAGATCTAACAGACGGTTGGCTGATTGCATCTAATTGTTGCGGGTGTCTAGTAACTATAGCACTTACAACATTATGGATATGGGGCATTGTTGTTATAGCAAATAAAGAAGTTGAAGCACCGTGGACCGACTGGAAAGGGAATGATATAATGTGTCCTCTGATTGGATAGGTTTCTCTCCCAGGTTTAATATATTAATGAAAAAATAATAAACTTTTTTTATTAATACAAATATATATATGATTGTATTAGATACAGATGATATAAAAGTTAGTTTTAATAATAAAAAGGTAAAAATAACAATAGTGAATTTTAATAAATATAAAAATTTTTGGAAAACAACAATAAAAAATATAAAAAATGTAAGCCAAGAAAAAAATGCGAATATGGATACGGTGCTATCATTTAAAGCGGGAAAATGTCATACACTAAAAGAGTTATTAAAAATAAAAAGTAATAATTTATCTTATAGACATGCGGAATATTTATTTACAATAATAGGAGAACAATTAAAAAATTTAGAAAAAGATAATTATAGTTTGTTTGAATTAGATTTGGATGATATAATAATAGTAGTTTATGGCGATGGTTGGGCAAATGTATCACTACTATATTTAAATACAGATAAATTTAAAAAAATAGATGAAAAAGGAAATATTGTAATTAATAAACCTTTCAAGAAAACTAATAATTTTTTGTCACCGGAAGTAAAAAGTATTAGTGAAATACCAGCAGTATTCAATAAGAATTGTTGGATATATAGTGTAGGATATATGATAAGTTATTGTTTGAATAATGATGTGTTGAATACAAATTCAAAAGATGATATAGGAGAATTATTGAAAGAATTAGATACAACAAAATTATATTATGCTGTAATGAGATGTTTGGAATTTGAACCTAATAAGAGATATTATTTATATATTTAATTTCTTATTATAATTTATAATGTCCCTTTATTTGTTAGCAAAAAAAGCAAAAAGAGATCAAATGCAGAGAGCAAGAAATCATAGGTCGCCATTCAGTTTATTTTATACAAATATGAATTCTAGTTGTCAAGCATTGCCAAGGGTTCCTACTAGACAAAAATCATATAATCAATACCAACAAAAAAAAATAAAACAATATGTAGAACCCAGAGTTGGTTTTAAAAGAATGCCAAATTTTTCGGCAAGTCAACATATAGCAAATATTAAATCAGAACAAATAAGAAGATGCCCCCATTTACCCTGTGAAAAAGGTAATGTTTCGTTTGATATTTTGGAGCAAACCACGTTATCTACTAATGGAGTTATAGATGTTGATTGGATGGTTTTATCAAGTGGCGATTTAGGATCAACATTTGAGACAGCATTAAATGCTGCACAGGCAAAGATAGCTTTAGACCGTAGTAAAGGAATCATGTGGGTTGGATTTTATACAACTGGTGATAGTTCGTTTACTTTTTCAAAAGAGAGCACCACAACATCAACAGGAAATTCTTTACATAAAACATATTTATATGATATTCAATTAAATAAGACGACAAGTTGTTGTTCTAGTTCTAGTAGATTGAAAGTTGTAGTAACAAAAGATTTGCAATTTAACAGTGCGTCAGACCAGATAGCTAAAAAGAAAGCAGTGAGAAATTGTTGTAATACTAGTGTTGATGAAAATGGAAAAGATGGCGCAAATACATATGAAACTCCTATTAGAGCAAATACAATAAATAGATGTGCAACTTAATAATTTCCATCAATATATTTATTAGCCCTGTTGCTAAATTTATTATACTCATCGTCGTCATTTTTTATTTTTTTTTGACAGGATGGGCACATATAAATTTTGAATTGATATATTTTTTTTTTATTTTCTATCGTTTTAAAAGAATATAATCTACTGGTGATAGTATAACATCTAAAACAAGATTGAAGCCACCCTTGTTCCGGTAAATGTGAATCTCTATATAAATACACATTTTTGATAATTTTCATATTAATAATGCGTAATATATTATTTAGAGAATTCCTCAGCAAATAATATCCTATTTATAAAATTTAATATATATAAATTATATAAATGGCAAAAAAAAGTAGAAGAAGAAGAACAAGACGAAGAAGTCGTAGAAATCAAAAAGGTGGTGGTATGTTTGATAATACACCATTATCAGGTGTAGCTGATACTACAAGTAGTTTTTTTGGGGGTTTATTTGGAAATAAAAAAGAAGAAGAAGAAGAAAGAGTGGTTCAACCAGCAGCACCAGCACCAGTTTCACAATCTGATCAAATCGCCCCTGAAAATGTAACGGTAGGTGGTAAAAGACGAAGAAGGAGAAGAAAAACAAAAAGAAAAAAGTCAAGAAAGGGTCGTAAATCAAGACGACGAAGAAGGCGAAGTAGTAGCAGACGCCGCCGCAGACGCAGACGATAAATAAATAATATTTTATAAATAAAATATAAAATATTATTTTTAGTTTTTATTATATATCTTCTTATCTATAAGAATATTTGTATTTACTAAGTTGTCTAATGACATTAACTTATTATTGAAATTTATATTAATAAAATTATAATCATTTTTTGAATAAGAAGCTGTGTTAAATCCATCATGATCCAAATTTGTATTTTGGGTTACATGTTTTAAAAATGGAAATATACAATTATGACTGGTAATATCTAATTTGTAATAATAATCAACATATTTTTTAAAATATTCAAAATTTAAATTATCAGTAAAGCTCCCACTGGAATATGTGTAAATTAAATCAAATCTTTTATTTACAAATAAATTATTTGTTTCAGTAATATCTTTTGAATCTTTTTTTAAAAAACTTAATAAACTAGGAGGCATAATTATATTTTCTTTTTCTTTTATTTTTTTGTCTAAAATTAACATTGGATTAAATAAATAAACCTTAATAGTAGTATTTTTGAACGATTCACTTAAAAATTTTGCGATTTCCAACGATACATATCCTGCTTTGCTTATACCAATAATGTATATATTTTTACCTTTACATAAATGTTTAATTTTATCAAATACATTAGTCTTATTTTTTGTAAAATAATACTTACCAGCAGTATCTCTTAATTGAATTTTATCTCCATTAAATGGAAATTTATATAATAGATACTTCGTATCAGATGGTGAAAATATTAACAATACATTCTCTGTATTGCTATGATGTTTAATTACATTAAATTCCATATAATGTAATTAAATATCTTTTTAATTACACATTTAATAAATAACTTCTTGTAGTATTAAATTGATTTGTAATTTTATCTACAACAACTTGAAAATCACTATTTAAAGCATTATCTATATTTTTTTCCAATTTATGCAATTCAGTGTTTTTAATATCAAATCCAGAACCATACGATTCTATTTGTCCTACCCCCCTCTGATCTATTGTAATTAATAAACTCTTAACTCCTAAAGACAGAGATAAAAGATGATTATGAACTCTTGTTCCAACATGAAAATCAACCATACTAGCATATTTAATCATACTATCTAAATTTTTTCCATTATCTACTATTTGTATATTTTTTGATTTAAGTAAATTAATAAAGTTAGCATAATTTCTTGTTAGCCCATGATTGAAACAAACTATTAATCTATCACTAGTAAATTTTTTTAGTAAAATATTCAATATTTTATTTTCTAATTTACTATACCTGCTACTTACTGAAAATAATATTTTCCCATCTTTAACTTCTTTAAACTTTTTTACTACATTGCCTCCATTAAATAAAACACTACATCCAGATACCTTACAATCAAAATTATGGCTTACTAAATATTTTTTTGTTATTTTATCTCTAGTAAATATTTCAGCTCTAGATAATAGTTTATTTTGAAACGATTTATTATAATTTTTTATTACAATCTCTAATCCAACACCATATAATATAATTTTTGATTTAATATTATCTAAATTTCTCACTAAAGGATAAAGTAGTGGATATATCTGGTCGCTTACACAAGGTCCTCCTGCTATAACAAAATAATCACAACTATTTATTTCTCTCAACTCATTTTCCTTCAGGTGTCGGGAACCATCTCTTTTTACATATTTAATTGTAAAATTGAAACTTTCTAATAATTTTTTAGTTGAATGACATATTAACGCATCTCCGCTATTATTTTTAATTCTTCCCATTAAATATACTGTCTTAGACATTTAATAAAATAAAATATTTGATTTTAAAAAAAAATATTTATAATATTTTTCAAAACATGATAATATTTTTTTATCAAATATAATAAAAAAATATATCATTATGGATAAATTAAATATTGCGATTAATGTAGGCGGATATCATAAAATAGGTACAGGACACATATACAGACAAATTTCTTTAATAGACGAAATGCCAGATCATAATTATAGTATATTTTTAACACCATCACAAACATTGGCACAAAAAGTATGTGAAGATAATTTAATAGAATATTTTTTATATAAAAATATAGATGAATTAATTAAGTATTTCAAAAAATTAAAAATAAATATAGTTATAAATGATGTTTTAGATACAGATGAGAAATTAATAAAAAATATAAAAAAAGAAAATATATTTGTAGTTAATTTTGAAGATAGAGGAAATGGAATTAAATATGCTGATATTGTAATAAATGATATGTATCCGCCAGATAAATATAAAGATAATAAAAATGTTTATACGGGAACAGAATATTCTTTCATGAGAAGAGATTTAATATTATATAAAGTAAAAGATTTCAATGAAATTCCAAAAAATATTATACTAACATTTGGTGGGTCAGATCCTAGCAATTATACAAAAAGAATATTAAATTTACTATTAAATTGTAATATAAATAATAAAATAAATATAATAGTAATATTAGGTTTAGGTTATAAATATGATGATGAAATATTAAAGTATAAAACCAAAAAAAATGTTATAATTTTAAAAAATGTGAAAAATATGGGAAGGTTATTAAGAAAAGGAGATATAGCAATAACATCAAATGGTAGGACATTATTAGAATTAACATATTTTGAAATTCCTAGTATATCATTAGCACAAAATGATAGAGAGAAAACACATATTCATGCTAAAATAGAAAACGGTGTAATTTTTTTAGGAAAAAAAAATGAATTCACGGATAATGAATTTATTAAAAATATTAATAAATTAATAAATGATAAAGAATATAGATATAATTTAAAAAAAAAAATGAAAAATCATAAACAAATATTATTAAAAAGCAATAAAAAAATATGTGATTTAATTATTAATAAATATCATTCAAAGTTAATTGATAATCATCAGTAACGGACTTATTAATTTTTTTTCCCAACAATGTATTGAATTTAGTAGAACAAATACCACCAATATATGGTCTTTTACAAATTAAGTTATCTTTTGTTAAAATAGTATTTTTTTTTAAAGGAAATGTTGTATATATAGAACGTCTAGCATTATTTTGAGAATTTTTTTCTGATGGAATACACACCTTATGTTTTAAACCCATACATTCATTTAATAAATTTGAGTTATTTCTTAAAATTTTTAAATCATTTGGATCCATTGAGTGGTAATGGTCATTACCTTTTATAGTTTTATCTAATGTAAAATGTTTTTCAATATATTTTGCTCCTAGCAAATATCCAGCTGTTGTTATTACCATATTTTTATCAGGTCTTGTGTGGTCAGAATAACCAATTTCATATTCAGAAAAATTATTTTTAATATCAGTGATCATATTTAAATTAGCGTTTTTATTAGGCGTTGGATAATTTAAAATACAATGCATTATTACTAAATTTTTGTTATTCTTAGTAATAAGATTTACACATTCTTTTATATCGTTAATATTACTAGCACCAGTAGATAATAATATTTTTCCTTTTTGTTTTGATATTTTTTCTACTAAAGGATAATTTGTAATATCAGATGATGAAATTTTCCAATATTTTTGTAATCCTATTAATAAATCAACGGATTCTAAATCAAAAGCTGTGCTCATAAATTCAATACCAATTTTATTACAATATGATGATAATTCAATCCAATCACTATTTGTAAATTTATCAAAATTTTTAAATAATTTATACTGTGAATCAGTTTTTTCCTCATTTAAATCCCAATATGCGGGAGATACTTTTGATGCTAACTTTTCAGATTTATATGTTTGATATTTTGCGGCATCTGCACCTGCCTTTTTTGCTTCAAACGCACATAACTTTGCTGCTTCTAATATAGTAATTTCTCTCTGTTTTGCTATATCATAATGATTAACTCCAATTTCGGCAATAATAAACATTATAATATATATTTTTAAAATGTATATTATAAAAATTTTAATTTATAAATGATAAAATATCATATATTCCAAAATCTTTATTGTTAGGGTATAAATTATCATAAATATATTTAACTTTTTCAAAATCTTTTTTTGTATCCACGCTATAATGAAAATTATTAAAATCAATTTTTGTATATTTTTTAATATTAGGTATTTTGTAATAATTCTTACCATATTTTTCCACTATATATGGTGTAACATGTTCTCTACCAAATTTACTTTTATCATTTAACCAAGCTTCTTTTAAAACTTCAGAGGTAAATATTTCTGCATCAAAACCATCCGGAAACATATTATTCCTAGTAATATCTTTATTTCTAAAATTTAAATGTTTATATTTTTTTTCTTTAAATTCTTCTATCAAATTATCTATTAATTTTGGATCTAGTAAAGGACAATCTCCAGTACATCTAATAATTGTATCAGCATTATATTCTACACTAGCTTTATAAAATCTGTCTAACACATCTTTTTCACTACCTCTATAATAAGAAGTATCTGTAGAATTACATATTTTAACTATGTCATCATTCTCTTTATTTGTAGAAGTACAAATCAATAATTTATCTATATTTTTACATTTTTTTAATCTTAATATTATATGTTCTAATATAGATTTATTTTGAATTTTCATTAATGCTTTTTTAGGCAATCTTTTAGAATTTAACCTACATTGCACCATTAGCATAATCATAATATAATTGATATATGTTATATTTTTTAAAATAATAATAAATAAATTTTGTTCTTAATTTAACTGAGCCATATAAGGAAAGAATTGAAAAAATAAATAAATTATATGACGAGGTTGTAATACATACTTTAATTAATTTTTTATAAATTAATATCGTTATCATTATTATAAAGATAATGATAAATTATATGTCCAAATTACGTGAAATTCATAGAGAACTAAAATTTACAACATCTAAATATGCCCCAGGTTTGAATTTTGAAGTACCAGAACAATTAATGATAATCAAACATTTAAAAGAAGATGACATCGTATTAGAATTGGGTGGAAGTGTAGGGAGAGCATCCTGTATTATTAATTATATATTAAAAGAAAAAAAAAATCATGTTGTAGTTGAACCTAGTTCAATAGAAAGAGAATTTTTAATTAAAAATAGAGATGATAATAATTTTAAATATTATATAGAACCACACGTATTATCTGAAGAACCATTATATTCAGCAGAATGGGGCACATTTAAAAATGAAGAAAATGCCCAAAAATTCTCAGAAATAAAGTCACGCCAAAATCGTCATCGGGTGGGGGTAGAAAAAATTGAAAACATACATTATGACGATTTTAAAAAAAAATATAATTTAAATTTTAATGTTTTAATAATAGATTGTGAAGGAAATTTTGTACAAATTTTAAAATCCTTTCCTCAAATATTAAATAATATAAGATTACTTCAAATTGAGCATGATTTTCAACCAAATGGTGTGGAGGGGTTAGAATATTTTAAAAAGACAATGATAGAAAATGGATTTAAAATGACAGATAAATTTTTAAAAGGAAAGAAGTATTATGGAACAAGTATGCCTGGTTTAAGATGGGAAGATGGATTACGTTCAGATCCAGTATTTGTATCTGTATGGACAAGATAATAAAAGAATAATATGATAAATATTTTTTTATCAAATATAATAAAAAAATATATCATTATGGATACTGTGGGAATATATCATAAAAAATTGTTAAAATATAAGAATATACATAAGGGAGAAGTATGTTATCTTTTTGGAGCAGGCCCTACTTTAAATAATTTCAAAAAACAAGAAAATGGAATATATATTGGAGTGAATCATACATTACAAAAAAAAGAAATACGTGATAATTTAAAATATTATTTTTTTGGACATGGCTATCATTATCTTACTAGAGAAGAGAAAAAACTTTGTAGTGGTCATAAAGAAATGGTGGACGCATTAAATCATAATATTGTTGAAAAATTTTGTATGGTATCTTTGAATAATAAATTTATTCCTCAACACAAATTCACACCTGAAAGAGTTGAAGCATTATCTAAAATAAATGCGATACCCTGTGACATGAATCTCCATGCTTTTTATACAGATATACATAATAACTCATTTATGAATCACAGCATAATTTTTCCAGCCGTTCAATTTGCTTTATATGCAGGATTTACAAAAATATACTTAGTTGGGTGTGATTGTACTGGTTCATTTCATTCCAAAGGTTTTTCGCATAAAAATGGTAATAAAACAATTAACGGTGCTTTAGCCATGGACGAAAAAGTTGTAGGTCCTGGAGGGCACTTTAAAGGTTGGTGGGAAAAATTATATAAACATAAAAATAAACATTACCCAAATGTAAAAATTATTAATATAAATCCGGTGGGTTTAAAAAATAAAATGGATAAAGATATTTTTACATAAAATAAAAATATATTAATGATTATAAAAATATATTTATATTTTATAATGATTTATATAATAATTACCACAAGTATAAATAATAAAGGTGGGGTAAAAAATGATGCACATAGGAAAAATAGATATACGGAATCCATAAAGCATTTATTAGAATTAATAAAAAATAATGATAATTTACATCCTATTATTGTTGAAAATAATGGCGAAAGAAAAACTTATTTAAATGATTTAGAATGTGATATTCTTTATACTGAAAATAATAAATATAATTTAAAACATAAAGGAGGTAATGAGTTATTAGATATAAAAAAAGTAATAAATACATATGACATAAATAATAACGATACAATTATAAAATTAACAGGTAGATATAAAATAATAAATTTAGATTTTTTAAACTTAGTTATAAATAATTGTAATAAAGTAGATGCTTTTGTAAAGTTTTTTAATGTATGCACAAAAAAATATCATAAAAATAAAGACGATTGTGCGTTAGGTTTGTTTGCTTTAAAATGTAAATATTTAAAAAACTTTGAATATAAATATAGAAAAAGTCCCGAATGTGAGTTTGCTATTTATGTTAGAGATACGATTGATAATAATAAATTACTATCTGTTAAAAATTTATCATTAGAATGTTGTTTTGCTGATAATTTGAGAAAACTAATTATATAAATAGTGAAACATATTTTAAACGAAATTTTTATAGTCTGGGCAATATTCAAATAATTTATTTAATTGTTGAACTTTATTTCCGGGAACACGATGATAATTATGAATGCAAAATGTTTTTGCGAAAGGAAGATTTCCATGCGTGCAAAAATTTGTAGCAAATTTATCTAACGCAACATTATAATTTAATTTATACATACCAATTGAAAAATACATATCTTCAGGCCAATATTCAAATGATAAAGAACCCTGTTTTCTTCCACAATTCGTTTTTTTTGGAGGAAATTGTTTTAAAACATCCTTTACAGCTTTTAAATTTCTTAAAGAAAATCCGCCATTTAAACATTGATATTTATCAAAATAATTTGGTATATATTTACCACATTGTCTCCAAGCATTTTTTTTACATCCACCTATATAGTCATATTTCAAAAAATCTGTTAATTTATAATCACTATTTTTACATAAACAACCATCGGTTTGAATAGTTAAAAAATAGTCTGTATCTATTTGATCCCAAAATTTTATATTTTTAAATAGATCATTATATTCGCTTGCAGTAAGATTATTTGTATTTAAATCTATTAATATTATTTTATTGTTATTACTATAAATTTTTTTATAATAATGATAACAATCTTTTCCACAAAAAAAATATAAACTGTTATTTTTTAAAATATCAAAAAAATTATTAATCAATAATTCTGTTTTTTCTAGTTTTCTAGGTTCTACTAGAACACCAACGATTTTCATTTATAAAAATGCATTAATATATTTTTTTAGAATATAATAATTTATATTATTATGATATATATTCTTGTTACAGCAACTGTAAATAATTATTTTCATAGAAGAATACATTATAAAAAATGCACAGATATTCGCAAAGAACAATATATAAAATCAATAAAAAAATTATTAGAAGTTACAAAATCATTAAAAAATAAAAAAGTTATATTGATTGAAAATGGTGGAGATAATGATACATTTTTAAATGATTTTAAACCTGAATGTGATACATTTTATACAAATAATACATTTGATAGAGTAATAAAAACATCAAATAAAGGTAGAAGAGAAATGAGAGATATAAACCAATGTATAAAAAAATATAATATAAAAGATGATGATTTTATTGTAAAAATAACTGGAAGATACTTTTTAGATGATAATAGTGAATTTATTAACTCATTAAATAATTTGAAAAATATTGATTGTATAATTAAGTATGGTAAATTTATTAAAACTAATGGTGCGTATGCTTCTTTTGGTGAAACGAATAATATAGAAGGTAGTTTTACAGGATTAATTGGTATGAGAGGTAAATATGTTAAAACGATTAATTATAAAGACGATGGAAGTGATGACAGGATTTGGGTTGAAAAAAAATGGGCAGATGCTACTAAAAACATAAATAAAAATAAGATTGTTATACCTAAAACTCTAGGTATAAATGTGTGTCCCGGTTCAAATACTTACTTTTTTATGTAATTTTTAAAATATAAATATTACATATAATGCAGGGGCAAACGCGTATTTCTAGAATGGAAAAAAGTTTAAAAAAAATGAAAAGCCAAAAAGAAAATTTAGGTTTAAAAAAAATGAAAACAATTGTAGAAGAACCTAAAAAAAAAGTAAAATTAAATGCACGAAAAAGTGAAAATTTAAAAAGTGTGAAAGACAAAAATGTAAAAATATCACCAGAAGATGTAATGACAGTAGCAGAAAAAGTAATGGAAAAATATCCAACCGGTATTAATATGGAGAATTTAATAGAATCAACAATGATAATAATGAATCTAGTTGAAAAATTTAATTTTTTAAATGCCGAAGAGAAAAAAGATTTTATTTGTGATGTTCTTTGTTTTGTAGTAGATAATACTGACGCGGGTTCATTGGAATTTTTAGATCCTATCATAAAAAAACTAATACCAAAAGTAATAGATAATATATTAGAAGCTAAAAATGAAAAGTTAGAAATAAAGAAACCAAAATGGTGTGGTTGTTTTAACCTCTAGTAAAGGTGTATCTTAAATGAAATTTGAAATGTTTTCAGGTAAGTAATCAAGTATTTCTTTATGAAGTTTAATTCTATTCTTTTTTCTAAATTCTTTTATAAAATAATTTTTTTTTAGAAATGGGAAACCATTATGTAGGGCTTTTATATATACATCCGGATGATGATAAAATAAGTTTCCTCTTATGTTGAAATCATATAACGCAATACATCTCTTATTTCTAATTAAATTATTTGACAAACCAACTTCCAATTTTTGAACGATATCTTGTTTATTTTCAGAACACACTATATTTTCTATTTGTGTTAAAATCCAATTTATTGTACTTTTATCACAACACCAAAACCAACTTTGATAATGTTTATAATATTGATTTGACGCCAAAAGACCAATGAATTCATATCCCTTATTCATAAATGATAACAGATTAAACATAGCTTTATTAAATGTAATAGAGTTAATTAGTATAACACTATCGTTCATCATTAAAAAATAATCGTTATATAGTTTTTCTTCTTTAAATTTTTTTATAGTATGAAGATGTTTTCTAAAATCGTAACCTTCATTTTTTATTTTACCATATACTTTAAGATTTATGATGTCTTTTTGCAATGATAAGAATATATCTTTTATTTTATTTTCATCTATAACATCACTATTTATAGAATATGTTATACCAATGTTCTTACATTTTTTAGATATAATTAATAAATTTTTTTCTATTAAATTTAAATCTTGATAAGAATTAATATGGATAGCATAAGATACAAGTAAATCTTTTTCAAGAGATAGTTTCATATGATATTATAAAAGATTATTTATAAAGGAATATTTAAAATGTCGGACGGACTAAATAAACTAATAAATTTCTTCACATAAACCTAATCTTTTATTGCGATCTTTAAAAAATTCGGTTAAATATATTCTTCCCTGGTGAAATAATGTTAAAGATATTATTGCTTTTGCTATACCAATTCCTTGTCCTCTAAACACACCTCTTAATCCAAATTCTTTACTATCTTTTATGACTTCTTTTATTGCTTCACGCAATGTAATTGATTTTCCATTTATTGAATTGGTTTGCATAATTACTTCTAATCTAGATAATGGATTTGTCATCAATACATATATTGGGCTCACTAATGAAGACGCAATTAATCCTGTTCCAAATGTTCCTATATTAGTATTTGCATTTAATTCTTTTTTAATGTATTTTTGTAATTGTGGTTGTCCTACCAAACCAGTAGTTGCACTAGCTAAAGAATGACCCATTAATGGAATTGTTCCTCTAAATAATGGTTTATAATTTTTTTTTGAACTTTCTATTAATATTTCTTTTATAGATTTTTGTTTTCCAGTTTGTTTATAAAAAGCTCTTTGTTGTTTTTCTATCATTCTTATTGGATTAATAAATGGTGCTGATAAAATTGATGCTGCTGATGCCGAACCTAATCCTACATCCTCTTCTCCTACAACATATGATATTCCCAAAAGAAAACCAAATTTAGGAATTCTTTTAAATCCTACACCTACTAATCGTGGTCCTAATCCTGATAATGATGCAGAAATAGGAAATTTTTTAAACGCATAATTTGCTTCCATTTTTGCTATTTTTGGATCAACTACATTCCCTTTTAAATCTTTCGCATATTGTTGAACTAACTGACGATATGCGGTTATTGGATTATCAATTATTGTTTGAAACGCAGAACCACCCATATAAGCACACATAGTTTCAAATTGAGATATACCTTTTTTTTTATCAGTAAAGTAAGGGGCTGATAACATTAATAATATTTAATAATATAAATATCACAAATTTAAGAACTGAAAAAAAGGCACTACTCAGGTATGGCATATGTTTGTGTCCACTCTCTAGCAGATATATCATGTTGTAGTCTATTTTTCATATATTTATCTGCTATATCAGGAACTAAAGGATCATCTGGATTTGGGTCTGTTAGCAAAGAAGAAATAGATAGCAATACTTTTGATATAGTTAGGGCAGGGCTCCAATTTTCTTTCAATATATCTAAGCATATCCCACCTGAACTATTAATATTCATATGATAAATATTAGTTACGAATTTTACTCTGGGAGGTTTGAACGGGTAATTGCTAGGAAATATAATACTTAATTTAAAAACGCCACCTTCATATACTGAACCAGTTGGTCCCATTAATGTTGCAACCCAATTAAACAAATCATCGTCTTCAGGTCCAGCGCTACAATTGCACGGAGGATCTTTTAGTAAATTTTCAAGTTCGCGCTTAATGCGACTACTGGTCATATTATATATTATTTAGAAAATGTATTTAGATTGTTTAAAATAAATAATTAAATTAGAAAAGGGAGTGGGAGAGAAGTCTTTTTGTTTGTTTTTATATTTTTTGTTTTTTATTAAATGTAGTTAAAGTTACCAGGCGCTATTGTCGGTGGTAGGGCGACCGAAGTCATCGGTTTCATCTTCGCTATCGCTATCGCTATCGCTATCTACGGCGTCAGCCCAACTACCAATGTAAGAAGGCGTTGGTTCTTGGCACAGCATATCCAATATTGCCTGAGTTCCCGGCATAGCCGACTTAGGCTCTTCCTTAACTTGAGAAACTGACTTAGGACGCCACGCACCCTTACTCCGTTTGAGTTTAAGGTATTCCTCTTCTGCGGGATACTTAACAAAAGAAGTAGTCGCGGACCCTTTCTCATATTCTCGCGTCTCAACTGGAGTAGGCTTCATTAAGGTTATACTGTCATTGGCAAACGATACCTTCTTTTTAGGCCCTTTACCCCATACTCCCCTAGGAGCCTTAGGCTTGACTATAGTGGGTCCAGCTATAGTCTTTTCCGTAGGTGGCGATGTAGCCAACACTGCGAAGGCGTTAGTAGCGCGACTACTACTAGGCTTTACCGTAACACGACGAGACAATGGAGATTTGCGACTACGATTACGCTTAGTAACGGTGACAAAACCATCGCTATCAGGGCGAGGTTTGGTAGGGGTAACCTTTTGTGACGCTTTTAAGAAAGCACCAATGGTGTGACCCTGTTGTCCGGTAGGGCGAGGTCTTCTACCACGACCACCAACGCGACGCCTGTTGGAATTTTGTTTTCTGTCGGTGCGAATAGTAAAACTAGACATAGTAATAGGGGTTGTTTAGTAGTTGTTTAGTAATGCTAACAATATCTTTTGCTGGTGAATGGTATTAGTATTGTACACCAAAATAATATCAATTTTTATTTTTCGGATCCAAAATTTGGGTGGGCGTTGGGTGGATGAAATTATAATGCCTCAAAAATATATTCTAGATCCGTAACCCTAATGCTAACTCTATGTATTTCATGAAAATTGATATGAATCACAAGGTACATGTATTCAGCATATGTCATATGAACGAAAAACTAATAATAATTCAAACTCCTTAAAAACAAACAACCCCCTTAAAAATATGTCCGTCGCACAATTCAAAGCATTCTTGAAAACCGCCGGTCTCAAAGTCAAACCACACCAAATTGATGCTATCAAATGGTGTATCAATCGTGAAAACGATATTGACTGCTACAAAAGAGGTGGTGTCCTCGCCGATGAAATGGGATTAGGTAAGACTATTGTTATGTTAGGCTTAACCCAACTCAATCACGGTGATAAACCTACTCTTATTGTAGTTCCTCCTGCCCTATTAGAGCAATGGAAAAGCGTTATCATCAATTTCACTGGTATGAAACCATGGTCCAAAGATAACTTAGATGCTAAGTTCATCGTATATCACGGATACACTGCCTGTGGTGACCACGGTGTAGAAGACATTGATAATGTAGTTGAATATTTACAAGGTTGTAAAATCATCCTAACTACATACGGTATGATGGCAACTCGCAAAGGTATCGCACCATTTCCCGTTAAAATTAAAGAAGATGACTACTCACATTGGTCCAAATCTAAAGATAGTAGGTTATGGATGGTTAAGTATCATCGCATCATATATGATGAAGCTCATCATATGCGTAATCCTAGATCTAGGAAATTCGCGGGTGCTGTCATATTACAAGACCCTAAGCGTAGCATTGGAACAACATCTGGCTTCAAAACCGACGAACAATATGCGACAGAAGCTGCCAAAAAAGGTGATTGTGATTGCTCCATCTGCCACGACCCATTAAGTCATAGATTGAAAAAGACTAAGTGTGGTCATATTTATCACGCTAATTGTATTGACCGTTGGGCAAATGGTGGTCATAACAGCTGTCCCTTATGTAGGAAACCCTTACAATTCCTTCCTGTTGAACATCCACAAAACGATAGTAAAGAATGTCATCCTATCAAATGGTATGTCACCGGCACTCCTATACAAAACTACCAAAAAGACCTAGTTTCACTTCTAGTTTTATTAGGTCTTAGTAGCATGGGTAGTCTCAAAGAAACTGCCGGTAAATATCTATTAAGACGCACCAAGATTGACGCTGGAATTAAGTTACCTCCTCTTTCTATGGAAACTTTACAAGTAAGCCCTACTTGTAAAAACGAACTTGAACTAGCAAAACTCATTCATAGCAAGTTAAGCTTCTCGGGTCTAATGGAGAAAATTGAAAACTGCAACACCATTGAAGAACTAACGGATCTTGTTAAATTAATTGAAGGTGAAAGTGTTTTCCCACTTTTCATTGCCGCCAGACAATGTGCTGTATACCCACAGCTTATCGTTGATAAAATGAAGTTTAAATTAAGTCTTTTTGAACAATTTGAAGGTGAAGACCTTATTAGACTTAGAAAAGTATTGAATAATATCAATACTAAATCATCTAAGATTGATGCCGTTATCAAAAAGATTGAAGAATGTAAAGATGAAGGCCGCAAAATCATATTTGCTCATTATCGCAAAGAAATTGACCAGTATAAAAAAAGACTACTTGAAAAGAACTTTCAAATAGCAATTTTAGATGGTCGCACGAAATCACGCGAAAGAAAAAATATCTTAGAAGATAAGGTAAAACCGGATGTCTTAATAGTTCAAATTAAAAGTGGTTGCGAAGGACTTAACTTACAAAAGTATAGTCAAATCTACTTCACCAGTCCTAGTTGGAACCCAGCTACCGATGATCAAGCTGTTGCTCGTGCTCATCGCATTGGACAACTTAACAAAGTTAAAATATTCAAATTTATATACAATGGCATAGGTAAAAATTGCTATACATTAGATCAGTATTGTAAAGCAATTCAAGATCAAAAAAGAGTTCTAGCCAAAGAAATATTAGGCTAATTACATAAAAAATAAAAAAATAAAAAACAAATAAAAACCCTCCTCTCCCTATTTTCTAACTTATCTTCCCGACCATATCTTTATAACTGGTAAATTTTTTTCTTTCCCGTATTTTATCCCTCTCTCATAATTTAACCCCCATGGACAAAGTTTAAATATATTTCCTAATAAACATTCTTCTTTTGGCATATCATATGGTTTTGTACGACTAGAACCAAAGAATGCCCAGCCTACTTTTACCCTATTGTTCCGTACAAAGGTTTGTCTTTTTTCTATTTTTTCTTTATTTTTTACTTGTAAAATACAAGCAATAACTCGCTCAAAACTCATGCGATTATATCTATTTCTTATTAAAGGTAATAATTTACTAAATTCATATTTTTTGTTCAAATTATTTAAATATTTATATGTAACTATTGACATACCCCCATAACACCCGTGCCATAATTTATTTTTATGAAATTCTTTTAAATTTTCATCGTTAAAAATATTTATCATTTTACTCTCATCTTCTACTTGGTCACAAGAATGTATCTCAAAACACCACATTAATTTGTAGGTATCAACATTAAAATCTAGTTTTTTATTTATAAAAACTGAATCATGAATTATAACAGCCGTGTCAAAAAATTTTTCTTTTGAATAATAATAATATGGTAACAATTCACCTCTTCCAGGAAATTCACTTTTTATTATTCGTGCTTTATATAATTTTTTTTCAGTAATAAATTGTTGTTTGCTGTTATCATCTATAATAACTATTTCATTTTCTGGATAAAATTTTCTTACACAATCATAACTATGCTTCCAATATCTGTCAGTAGCTCTTGAATTGACGTGTCTTAAAATAATAAAACCTATACTCATTATGATATAATAATATTTTACTTTTGTAAAATATAATTATGTAATATTAGAGCCCGACCTGGGACTTGAACCCAGAACCCCCTGATTAGAAGTCAGGTGCGCTATCCATTGCGCCAGACGGGCCGGTGGAGAATGAAGGGATTGAACCACACATCTCGCGAAAAGCATAATCGCGCGCATTACCAAATGCTAATTCCCCTTATAAAAATTGATATCATTTAAATTTATTACAATAGTAATAATCAAAAATGGGTAATGTATGTGCCTCATCACGAAATAAAGAATGTTTTTATATAGCAAAAAATCCGAATGAAATTAAAAATGCTTTTAATGATTGTGTCACTTACAGAAATTGTAATGACAAAAAAAATTTAAAAAGAAAGAAAAGAAAATTGTTAAGAAAAATAGAAAATATTGATAATATATTAAATGATTATTAATAAAGCAACATTAAAAAATTTTCTCATTAGCGAGTGTAGGTTTTGATCCTACGACCTTTTGGTTATGAGCCAAACACGCTACCCCTGCGCCAACTCGCTATAAATGCCCACCATGGGACTTGAACCCATGACCACGTGCTTAAAAGGCACGCGCTCTACCGACTGAGCTAGACAGGCACGACTGTTGCTGGTTGGTTTTTTAACATCTTGTTCAGGAACATTAATGTTAATAATCCTTACCTCCATCTGCATTTATTTCGTCAAACGATAAAATATCGTTAGAAATAAACGACTTATATTTAGCTTCGTTTTATATGCTGTTTCCAACCTAGTAATAAAATTTTGTCTGCTATATTGTTCTTTCTATATTGATTTCATGTTCATCACGACCGAAGAATAAGCCTAACATAGTAGTCTTCCTTATCGCATAATTTTTATGCGATAGTTTGGACTAATAATACTTTCCGTATTATTGCGTAGGTCGCCACCATTTATTTATTTAATTATACTATTTCTAGTGTTATTCATTATATCCCATTCTACTGATAATTCATTTTCCAAATCAATATTTCTATACTAACGAATATACTTACGACAATTCTACAAATCGTCTATATTATTTTATACGCTCCGGATAGGGGTTGAACCTATGACCTCCCGATTAACAGTCGGGCGCTCTAACCAACTGAGCTACCAGAGCATAATAGATTTCTAACAAGAAATCTAACCCACCTTTGTCATCTGTGGGGTTTGAACCCACGCGTGCGAACACACCTGATCTTAAGTCAGGCCCCTTGGACCACTCGGGCAAGATGACAAATAAACTAATAAATACTGGAAGCAGTGCTATTTTTTTTTTGAATGGAAATAACAAAACCATTTTTATTGAAATGTATATTGCTGTGCGCTTCCTTTAAAAGAATTTTCTGGTTACTATAACTAATATTAGATTATTGTAATTTGCTGTAAATAACCATATGCTCAATGTGAGACTTGAACTCACGACCCTCGGCTCATAAGACCGATGCTCTACCTACTGAGCTAAATGAGCATTCTTCGTTCTCTTATTCCCTAGAACCTACAATCTTTTCTCTACATTATCCTTTGTCAATTTTTCTTTAAATACTTTATTTTATTATTTATTTAATGTACACAAAATTACCTTATCAATATATTTTCAGTTTTTTTTATATTCTTATCTACTATGAATTCTCCCACCGAATTATGTAAAATTGCCCTACATCATGGCTGCCTCAAATCTAATTTATATAAAAAATACAATAATTTTGTTCACTGTCATCACTACACACGCAAATATCACACCATATTCAAACATATGCGACATGAAAAATTTAATCTACTTGAAATCGGCATTGGAAACCCACAATTAAATAACTTCAACCATTTCTATAAAACTAACACTCGCAAAATCGGCGCCAACTTATTTATGTGGAGAGATTATTTCAAAAACGCACACATTTTCGGTATTGATATCAATAATAATAATATCATTCATAACCACAAACGAATATCGTGCCTTCAAAGCAATCAAGTTGATTCTAAAAAAATTAATAAATATCTTATTAATAAATCTTTCAATATTATCATTGACGATGGATCATCCGTTCCTTATCATCAAATTCAAACTTTCAATAATCTTATTCATAAATTAAATAAAGGTGGATTTTATATCATTGAAAATATATATGTTGGTAATCACGGAACTAACCCATTAAACTATATCAAAAATTCCATTCATATTAAAAATTATCACAAAATTGAATTCTATTTTGAACCCAAAGGTTACACCAACTCTGCTATTATTATCATACATGATACCAGGACACTTTTATAATTTCTTTCATATTATTCTATTCATTTTATATAATATGAAAAAATACTTCAATATATTTTCTCTAGGAAGTTGTAGGTCCCATATGAACTTATATACTAAAAATAACATTATAAAAAATTATGATTGCTCTCACGACACAAAATCCCACCTACAATGGTTACGACTTCTTTTAGGAAAATTGAAACTATCTGATCACCCAGCTGCTCACTGTTTTGCATTCAAACCTAAAGATTTTATCAATAAAATTACACAAATCAAAGATGATTTACTTAATTGTGATATTATTCTTATTGAAATATCATCCATCAAAGTTTTCTATGATAAATTAGGTTTCATTTATCAAATGAATAGATTAGAAGAAAATGGTATGAGACATTCCAAAAAAATTATGGTTAGAAAACAATCTGAAAAAGAAATTTATGACGATATCATTGAAATTCAAAATCTAATCAATAAACCTATTATTTTTCAAAGTCATATCAATCTCAAATTCCTTACTTTAGGTAATAAATATATACACAATCGTGTCAAAATTGATAATGCTGTCAGAAACGCATCCAAATACCACCTCATCATTAAAGATATTTTTCTTAAAAAAATGAACAAAACACCCAACGATACTATTGATTGCCGACCTAAAACCGCATTTAAATTATACAATAGACATATTGGATGGAAAGGTTATTTTAATGACCCATATCACTTCACTAATAAAGGTTATATTGTACTCTCACAAGAACTTGATAAAAAAATCAATTACATGATATCCAAAGGAATTTTATAATTTATTTTTTATATATATTGTATATGTCTAAAAAATATGAAGAATTAGAATGTAAAATAGAAAATTGTAAATGCTATGAAGAATGCCCCATTTGTTTGGAAGATATTAACATGCATAAAAAATATATCAGGTGTAACACGTGTTCCCAATGTTTTCATAAAGATTGCATTAAAAAATGGGAACAAAAAACTAACTCCACTTTTAAAAAACAATGTGTTGTTTGTCTTACTATTAACAGTTTAAAAAAATATAATCCTGACAAAAAAACCTTTAGATATTATCTATGTTTTTGTTGAACCTGGGAGAGATTTCCTAATACTATTTAGTGCTTATATTTTATTGAACGTTCCTTCTTTCCCCGCCTCTTTTTTCTAATTGTTTTCCTCCTTTTTCTATATCTTTTTCTAGATTTTGATCTCTTTTTTTTACCACCACTACCAATTTTATTTATTATTAAAGGACCGGCATCCTGCTTATTTATTATTGGATTTTCCAATTCTATCTTTTTATCTTCTTTTATAGGATACCCGTTATTATCCAATTCTACATGTATCTCCTTCATTCCTTCCAATATTCCCTCCAATTTACCCCCTATCTTTTCTTTTATTTTGTTCATATATTCACTCTTACTCTCATTATTATAATAAACATATTCCCATATACCATTCTTATTTGCTTTATCTATATCATATGTTGCCCTATATGGAATAACATGTTCCTTTAATTGATTTGCCTTATCCTCATATTTCTTATCTATCTTACTCAAAACAAAATATATTCTATACAAATATTTAGAATACTTTATAATAGTTTTTTTCACATCACCATTCTCGTGTTCCATATGATTTATCATATCGCCAAAATTCTCTATTGCAGCTGTTAAATATATTCCTTTTATAACATATTCCGGTCTATCCTCTTTATCTAATTCCGTTTTTATTTGATTTTCTACTACGATTGAATTTACAGCACTTGATGTATAATATGCTTCTGATGAAAAATAGTTTGCTACATTACTGTAAAAAAATATATTTTTTTGTATCTCACCATCTATTTCAATTGGAGTTTTCAATTCAGATGTTTCATTATAAATATAATCTGAACATATTTTTTGAGCATTATATTGTAAATAATAATTCTTTATTATTTTTTTTGTTTCTGGGTTGTTATAATTACCTACCATATCTTTTAGAGCATCTTCGCTCTCAACACTTTCACATTTTTTGTCCATTTCTTTTTTGAACTTCTCTCCCAGATCAATTAATTTTTTAAGATATGGAAATTCATTTTTTAATTCTAACTTTAATAATTTAATAGATGCCCATCTTAACTCTATTATAACATCTTCTTTTGATTTTGGAACTAATGTAAATTCTATTCCGTCTTTTCCATAATCTACTCTTGGTATTTTATCCTTTCCCTTTACTTCTATTTCATCTCCTTTTTTTGTTTTATGGGCATATAAAGGACTTGAATATAAATTAGAATCAAATGACGACGGTAATGAATTTCCGTATCTTTTTAAAAATCCATTAAACATTTCCCACATTATATCATTTGAATCTGGACCTATTATACTTACATCATAATCAGATGTTATATTATTACTCCCCACGGCGATATAATAATTTTTCCCCGTTTTACCAGCACATTTAAACATCGCTTCAACCAAATATTTTCTAATAGAACCTAATACCTCCAATGCCAATTTTTTCTGTAGTGATGTTAGATTATCAAAATATTGACCCCGAATTTCTGCGGGATTTATTATTTCTTTTCCCTGTTTCCCTTTATAATTATCAGTTATTGCCTCCCAACCCTCATTTAAATATTCTTGTAATAAATCTGTTGATATTATATCTTCTATTTTTAATTTATTACATAGCGTATCTTTTACTAAATTCCAATTACTATCTTTCTTTTTTAATGATGACGATACAATTTGCAGCCTTGATGCCGTTGCTCTTCCCAATCTTTTATCTTTTTTCATTTTATTATTTATTAACATATATATTTTAATAATAATATAAATTAATTATTTTATTATTATATATTCATGTATTTTCCAAATGATTTATGGTTAATTATAAAAGATAATTTATTTCATAATATAAAAAAACACGGGAAACATTTAAAAAATATAAAAGAATTCATACTTTTCAATAAAGTTATTAAATCTATTCCTATTAAAATAGTTCCCAGAACGGGACCGCGAATTATTTATAGTTCTGCTATCGGAGAACCAGGTAGAAGATATATTAAATATTGTTATTGGGTTCATACCCATTTAAAACATATTCAACTTCCTAGAGATTCATATCTAGATGAACACGAAAATATACGATTTTTTAATCCGCGTTCTTATCAAGTAATTGAATATCAAATGTTTCCTTTAGATTATGACGAAAGAGATGAAGCCGACGAAGAAATGCGCAACGCATATTGGATTGACGCAAAATGGGCTGGACATACTTCTACGCATTAAAATTTTTTTTATATTTTTTATTCTCCTTTTTAAACTTATTCTCATACATTGATGCCATTAATTCTCGCCTTCTATTAATATCAGTTGGTCTTATTTTTTCTTTTTCATTAATTTCTTCCATCTCTTTTTCCATTTTTGTTTGCTCTTTTATTTGATCTAAAATTAAATTATAACAATATCCCCAATTCATATATTCTGATATCCATGTATCAATATTACTTGTTAATAATATATTAAAATGTTCCTCTGAAATATTCCGACTTCTCTCCCAGAATTGATTCCAAACCCAAACTATAAATTCATCTTTATTCTCATGAGTTAATTTATTATCTGATATATCGTTCATTGGTAATAAGTTTTCCATTATAGTATTAATTAAAAAATTTTATATTAATATTATATCAATTTTTATACTATTGCTTGATTATCATTTATAGGAATAACTTCAGTTGCTACTGGTAATTCTTCTTCTTCTTCTGGGTTTATAACTGTTTCAACTCTACTAGAAGGAACTACTGGACCAACTCTCCGTTGGACTTCTTCATCTACCATTGTTGCCATCATTTCTGCCAAATACTGAGCAAAATCATATTCATTGAATATTGGATCGCCATCCTCATCGTATTTAATAATAAATTCTGCCGGCGCATCTACCCCCTTAAAAGTATCCGTAGTATATTCCCTTGGAATTAAATTACACGGTACTAGTTGTTTGTTTCTATATTCACATGAGTTACCAACTAATACAAAATCTCTTCCACCATAAAGAGGATGATTACTTTTTCTTCCAACTGTGTCTGGCCAACAAATAACTATTTTTGTTATTTTTATATCAGGCATATCTTTCCAAAATGGTTTCTTTTTAATATGTTTCATACAGCAGTTATATGGTTTTATACAATCAAATCCATAAAATGCTCCAGCCTGATATCCCACATATAGCCATCCATTTTTAATCATCATTGGTTTAATTTTTTTTTCAAGATGTTTTCCAATTTTTGTATCCAAGAAATTCTCATCATCAATGTGTTTGTTTATTTCCTCTTTAAATCTAGGGTCCTGGCATTCAACGCTCTCTACCGAAACATGTCTTCTGCTAGTAGGTGGTAGATACAAAGTTATATGTGTATCATTTTCTCCGTGACTACAACGGATGTTTACGTTATTCTTTTTTTGTGATGGTTGGGTCATCGCACTCATAATATAGTAGTATTTGCTTACATATTTACTAGGGTTTTCTTAATCAATTTATTTAAAAATTAGTACAATAAATAATTATATATTAAACACAAATGAATATATAAATATAATGAAACCACTTTTAAAATGGATAGGAGGTAAGCAAAAATTATTACACTTTATATTTGATCACATTCCAAAAAAAATAAATAATTATCATGAGTTATTTTTGGGAGGGGGTAGTGTTTTATTAGAATTATTAGAAAAACAAAAAGCAAATGAAATATTGATACAAAAAAATATATATGCCTATGATTCAAATGCGACCTTAATAGCCTTTCACAAACAAATACAAAAAGACCATGATAAACTATATAGAGAGGTATTGAAATTAAAAAATAATTGGAAAAATGAGGAAACTGACGAGGATAAAGCAGCATATTATTATAAAGTAAGAGCTCTTTATAACAGTAAAGAAATAGATATAGAAAAAATAGCAATGTTTGTTTTTTTAAATAAAACCGGATTTCGTGGCTTATTTCGTTTGAATAAATCTGGCGGATTTAATGTTCCTTATGGTAATTATAAAAATCCAAAAATAGCAGATATAAATGAATGGGAAAAGGTAAGCAAATTAATAAAAAATGTAAAATTTATATGTATTGACTTTGAGAAATTATTTCCCAACTTTTTTTTAAAAAACATAAATAAAAATGATTTTATATATATGGACCCACCATATGTTCCAGAAAAAAAAAATGGGTTTGTAAGTTATTCAAAAGATGGATTTACAAAAGAAAAACATCATAAATTATTTGAAATGTGTAACAAAATAAACTGTAAATTTTTGATGAGTAATTCAAATACAGAATTAGTAAAAAATGAATTAAAAAAGTTTATTATATCTATAATTTGGGCGAGACGAGCTATTAATTCTAAAAATCCACAATCAAAAACTATTGAATTATTGATTAAAAATTATAAATTACATAACTTTCTCACAATCTAAAATAATTATTATATCAGTATCTGTTTTATATTTATTTAAACTACACAAAGATATACATGTTGAATCTCCATAATTATTATTTTTTTTAAATAATTCTACTTCTTTTGTATTTACATCTACTGTTTTATATACCAGTTTTTTTCCTAATTCAAACGCATATTTTTCTGGCTCATTTACTGCTATTCCATTTGATACATTTACTGGTTGACCCATTTCATTTTTACAAATTTTTTTTAATCTTATTGACCTATTAAATGCGTTAAATTCAGTTGTTTGGCAACTTATCATTTTTAATTCATTATTTAATGAAATTCCTTTACCTATCCCAATGGGACCTCCAGCACCAACAGCAGCATAAAATCCTACACTTTTTATTTTATTGTCTATTTCCTCTATTTGTTTATTAATTAACAGTCCTAATGCTGTATAACCATCTAATATATTTTTGCCCCCATGTTTTAAATATACACCATTATTTCTTTTTAAAAAAATTTCTCTTGCTTTTAAAGAAAATTCATAATTTTTATAATTATTATCAATTATAACTTTATCATTTTG
>Ga0233439_10001360_pt1 | contig 31402 bp, 29 predicted proteins | sample SI_123_September_6_FD_182713 | JGI IMG/M metagenome (GOLD analysis project Ga0233439, IMG submission 182713) | Seawater microbial communities from Saanich Inlet, British Columbia, Canada - SI_123_September2016_100_MG | ecosystem: Environmental > Aquatic > Marine > Inlet | place: Canada: British... | reverse complement strand
AGAATTGCGACGCGTGACTGAGTCGTCCGACGACGCCCATAACGGTCCTCCCCCGGATCGGGGGAGCTAGAGGGGGAAACTGCGACGCGCGACCAAGGCATCCGATGCCGCCCGGAGCGAAACGCAACAGCGACGCGTGACTGAGTCGTCCGACGACGATGGAACCTAACGCTCTAACGCACTAACGCTCTAACGCACCAACGCCCTACGCTCCGCCACCGTTCAAATCCATCACAACCTTGATAACGCCATCCGACTGATCGGAATACATGTCGTAGGCCTTCTGCACATCTTCAAAGCCGACATTGTGGCTCTTCAGCAAACCAGGATCAGCCCAACCACGCTCCTTGAGCGCAATCATCTCTCGAATATCCTTAGTCGGCTGCGAAGTGGCAGCAACCTGCGTAGGAATAATCGTCGCAGCCTTGAACATGAACTCCTGGTGAGGGAACTCCGCAATCTTGCCCTTAGAACCCGTCAAACTGAAACTCACGAACGTTCCCCAGCGCTTCACAATCTTCAAGCACTGACCAAAGCCTTCAGGATCACCAGTAGCATCGACCACAATGTCGATACCCTCGCCACCTGTCAGGTCATCAATCGCTTCATACATATTGTCTTTCGAAGGATCAACTGTATTCGTCGCACCAATCTCCAACGCCTTCTCACGACGAGCTTCAACAGGATCGATACCGATAACCTGCTGCGCCCCCATCTTCTCAGTAAGCATTGAGAACGATAAACCGATTCCACCCTGCCCCAGAACCGCAATGCGCTTACCAGCAACGTTACCCATCTGCTTCACAGAATAGAGAACCGTTCCAGTGTGCTGACACATCACCCACTCGTCGATCCCACCCCAATCAGGAACTGGAAGCACACGATCGGGAGTCTGTACAAGGTATTCAGAAAGACCACCCATACCCCGTGTCGGTAGAACGATAGCTCGCTGACCCTCTACCAAGGCATCAGTCTTCGACTCGACGATCGTTCCTGCAATCTCGTGACAAGGCACTCCCGGAGCGAGTGGATAGTCCTCTTCAGGAGTTGCACCGTGATAGATCCCGTGTATATCGCTACCACAAACCGAAGTGGCTTCAACGCGGATCTTTGCTTGACCGTCTACTGGAATCGGTTCATCCAGTTCAACGAAATCGAACGTTTGTGGAGCAACGAGTCGTGCGGCTTTCAATTTAAAACAACATCTTTCGAAAAATGATCATCTGACACAGAGTTTCTTACGAACCGCAGCGAACTTTACACCCGCCCAACTCCGCAAACAATCGCCAATTTACGCATCGTGATTCACTCGTAAATACTGAACAGTATCGATCCGGGATTCTCGGCAAGTTAAACGCCTAATACTAACCATCTCGCATCCGTTATCTGAACGATATTCAGACGCTGCACCAAGTCATAAACATGAGATTACGGCTTGGGCTTAGAACCTCTATTCAGCAACCCGACCCACGGTGACCGGCTCTGCAAATCCTCGAATAGTGACCGAGCCAATCGATTCAAGCTGAAGCGATTTATCCTGCAATTCGTTTTGGCAATCCTCTGAAACCAGAATCTCGCCCGATTCTGCAAGATCGCACAACCTTGAAGCAAGGTTCACCACCGACCCAAACAAATCGCCATGCTCTTCAAGCGGCTCCCCAGAAGTTAATCCAATACGGATACTCAAGCGCTCATCCGTCTCGTCAACAGCAATAGCAGGAATTCCCGAGCGAATCTGAATCGCAGCCTTCACCGCCTGATCCGCAACATCAAACGACGCCATCACACCATCACCAGTGTGCTTCACTTCTCTCCCGCCAAATCGAGTCAGCGCATCACGCACAACCGTGTTGTGCTCACGCAAAAGCTTGAACGCACGATCATCGCCCAATCGACTCATCATCGACGTGTACCCAACCAAGTCCGTAAACATGATCGTCTTCATCGCACGGTCTACCGGCGCAATCCGAGCAGTATCTTTCGAAGGAATATCGGCAATCCGACCCATAAACGAAAGAACTTCAGTCTGATCGACCTCCATCACCTCGTTAGGAATTTGGCCATGCGATTCCGAATGAATCGTCGTAATCGTTTCTGCGTTTGGAGCCGAAACCAAACAAAACGTCGTCTGCCGTCCCTCGTCATACCAGTACGTCAAAAAGTTGGCATCGTGCTTGTCCTGCAACTTCAAGTCCAGCTCGTGCGCTTCGACAATGTCCTGCTCACTCACACCCTTGGTGTAGTGACGATCTAAAAAAAGTGGCAATTCATTCCTCATTTAGCCGACCAGCGCGCCAATAAAAAATGCATGCCAGTCGAACACGAATACTACAAGGAACCACAGCCCGATCAACTCAATGGCTTACGCAATTCCGGGTACTTGAACCAAATCGTCACCAGAATTCAATCAAACTCAACGCCTTTAACTGAAAATTCACTGATACATTTTTCTCGAATAAATACACACAGCCCGGAGCCCTAACTACGATGCGAATCCTGATCGGCGGATGTCAGCAAGAGATATCCACATTCAACCCAGTCCCATGCGAATACGAATTCTTCGACTACCTACGTGGCGATGAGATCAGGGCAACCCACGATGGCAACGACTCTCAAATCGGTGGCGCACTAGCCGAACTTAAATCGGCGTTCGGCGACGATCTCGAAGTCGTTTACACCTACGACGCCGAAGGAACAGCTGCCGGACCACTCCGCCACAGCGCTTTCCTCAAAATCGCCGAAGAATTTCTCGACGCACTGAAGCCCCACGCCGGAAAAATCGACGGCGTCTACTTCTCGATGCACGGCGCAATGGGAACGACCGAACTGCTCGACCCCGAGGGCTACCTCCTAGAAGAAGCCCGGAAAATTCTCGGAGACGATGTCCCAATCGTCATCACGATGGACCTCCACGGCATCCTCACCGCCAAGATGCTCGAAAACATTAACGGACTCGCATCGTTCCACACCTACCCGCACGTCGATTTCCACAACACCGGCAAGCGCGCCGCCCGAATGCTCGTACGTATTCTGAAAGAAGGCGTCAAGCCAGTCGCAGCCCGTGTTCGAATCCCTGCCATCGTTCGAGGTAACGAACTAATCACAGCCAAAGGCGCTTTCGGAGCACAAATCCGCTACGCCAAAAAACTGCACGAAAACCCAGAAGTCCTTTCCGCAGGATTCTTCATCTGCAATCCGTTCACCGATGTTCCCGAACTAAGCAGTCAGGCATACGTTTTCACCGACGGCAATCAAGCCCTCGCCGAAGAACATGCCCTTCAGATGGCAAACGATTTCTGGCCGAATCGAGCCATCATGCAGGGACAATTCATTTCCCTTGAAGAATCGGTAGCTAAGGGAGCATCGATGGCTGGGCCTATCGCCTTCACCGACGCCGCCGATGCTCCAAGCTCAGGCTCGTCGGGCGACAGCAACGCAATCATTTCCGAAATGGTCAAAGCCAACTACCCGCACACGATTCTTGCTCCTATCGCCGATCCCACAGCCGCCGCCAAAGCACACGAACTTGGCGTAGGCGCAACGTTCACAATGGGCGTCGGTGGTGCTCACGACCCACAGTTCACTCCACTCAAACTCGACTGGACTGTTGAGTCGCTTACCGACGGCACGTTCAAGTGCGAAACATGGAAGTACGAACCAACTATCGGGCCAACCGCCGTCCTAAAATCTGGCAATCTCACGCTGGTCGTAACAACCGAAACGGTCATGCTTGTCGACCGCGGCCTGTTCTTCAAAGTTGGACTCGATCCAAAAGACTTCCACTCGACAATCGTGAAGTCGCCGCACTGCGAACCAGCGTTCTTCGATGATTGGGTAGAAGCCAACTTCAACGTCGATGCCCCCGGTGCAACATCAGCAAACCTACAAACCCTCGGACACACCGTCTGCGCTCGCCCCATCTATCCACTAGAGCAAGACACCGAGTTCACCCCAAAAACTGAAGTGTTCAGCCGGAACTAATTTGGCTCATCCAAAGCCCAAATAAACAGCAGCAACCAAAATCAGAACATGCCCAGATCAATCGACCCAAAAAGTCTGAGAAAATCCACCAACAACGTTCTGCGTGAACGATTGCGTGAAGGCAAACCGACCATCGGTACCCACCTGATGTCGGTCTGGCCCGCTATGGTCGAAATCATCGGATACACCGGCGTAATGGACTACATCGAGTTTTCGGGCGAAGACGCACCATACGACCTAGCCTCACTCGAAAACTTTGGCAGAGCTATCGACCTGTTCGACCATATGACTTCTATGATGAAAATCGAGCAAGTTCCGAAAGAATGGCTGGCAAGCAGAGTCAACGGATCCGGCATACAGAATCTTCTATTCTCCGATACACGCACCGCCGATGATGCCCGAGAAGCGGTCGCCGCAGCACGCCACGAAACTCCCGGCGCAAATGGAGTCGCAGGTGCAGGCTGGAAACGTGATGTTGGCTACGGAATCGGCGCCACGCTCGAAGAAGGGGTTAACCAGCGCCAAGAAGGCGTTGTGGCTCTCATGATCGAGAAAGCCGAGGCAATCGAAAACCTAGAAGCTATTCTCGCTGTCGACGGCGTCGACATGATCCAGTTTGGGCCATCCGACTACTCTGTTACAAAAGGGCTATACGCCGATCCTGAACAACCTGAAATTCAGAAAGTCCAAAAACACGTCAACGAAACCGCCATCAAAATGGGCGTGAGACCTAGGGTGGAAATTTTTCACTTCGAACAAGCTAAGCCCTACATGGATGTCGGTGTAATCGATTTTTGTATCGGATGGGACACACGCATCGTTTACGACTATTGCAAAGAGCAGGGCGAAGAACTAGCAAAACTGCTCGGAATGTAGACCCGGCCCGATAATTCAAGCCACACAACGGAAAGGTGCGCTAGAAGAACTAAGGCACCAAAACCAACTGCACGTGCTCTTCCGGCTTCATCAGCCGTTCCATCGACACCTGCATCTCGTCCCAGCCGATAAAGCTTTCGTCAGTAACCATCGACTTCTCCGATAATTGACCTCGTTCCATCAAATTCAAAACAGTACGCCAGTCGATCGGCAACGACCCGTACGCGGCCTTCATCTCAACCTCGCGTCCGATCCAATCGACAGTCCGAAGCTCAACATCTTCCCAAGCCATTGAAACAACCAAAAGCTGGCCCTCCCGACGAATCATCTCCATGCCCTGCTGGAATGTAGGACGAGCCGCAGCCGCATCGAACGCAACCGGCACACCCGGACCTCCCGATAACTCAAGCACCCGCTCAACAACATCTTCTTCCATCGGGTTCAATACGAGATCAGCCCCAAGCACCCGCGCCGACTCTGCCCTTGCAGATGCAGGCTCCGAAACATAGACAGCAGCCGCACCCGCCGCCTTCAAAACCTGCATCACCAACAGTCCAATCGGACCCGCCCCCAAAACGACTGCCTGATCGCCAATTTTGAATGCCGAAGTACGAACCGCGTGCACTGCAATCGACGCCGGTTCAGCAAGCACCGCAAGCTCGTCGCTCACACCGTCTGGAATGAGCAGCGGTCGCCACTCGTCCATCGCCACATACTCGGCGAACCCGCCAATACGAGTCGCCTCAAGACCAACCGTCCGAGCGCTATACCGCTCTCCTGAAGTCAACGTAGAAACCGTTCCCGTTGGCGGTTTACCACCACCACTAATCACCCGATCGCCCTCACTCAGCAACGTGACATCGCGACCCGTCAGTACCACCTCACCGATGTACTCATGCCCCAGCACCGACCCGTCGTTCGCCATTCCGTACTGAAAACGATGAACGTCCGATCCGCACAACGCCGAATACTTAATCTTCACCAGCACCTGATTCGGACCCGGCTCAGGAGTCGGAATATCCTCAACAACTATCTTCTGAGTCCCACGTATTACCGCAGCCTTCATCATCGATTCCTTACTTACAAACGTTTGTTTCGAATATCACTAGCAATCTAAACAATTTGCCTCCGGCTTTGGCACCGGCTTCGTCAAAGCAGCACATTCAAGCACTACCGTAATGAAAATCCCACGCAACTGTGCCACAATCCCGGCTGGCGGATTATCCCGCGGCAACGCTACACGGTCAAAGCAATTACTCGCCACCCGGTAGCAAATGCAATTATCGACAACTCATTAGGCACGGCAAGCCGGCCACGAGGTGTGAAATTACTCGACTCGCAAACAAGGTCGCAATCGTCACAGGCGCAGGAACCCGCTCCGCCAACATTAGTGGCGTAGGCGTAGCAACGGCAAAACTCTTCGCCTCGCACGGAGCAAAAGTGCTGATCGTTGATATGAACGAAGAAGCCGCCAACACGACGAAGCAGATAATAGAGGAAGCTGGCGGCGAAGCATCCACCTTCATAGCCGATGTCGTCCAAGAGTCAGCATGCGAAGCCCTCGTCAAAGCCGCTGTAGAACGCTACGGCCGACTCGACATCCTCATGAACAGTGTCGGAATCGGCGGCCCCGGCGCAGCACCCGATGTAACTCAAGACTCGTGGAACCGAGTAATGGATGTCGATCTCAAAAGTATGGTCTTCATCTCGAAATACGCCATCCCTGAAATGATCAAAACCGACGGCGGCTCAATCATCAACGTCGCCTCGGTCGACGGCATCCGCGCCGCAATGACCAAGAACGTTCCGTACGCAGCAGCCAAAGGCGGAATGATCGCAGCGACTCGGGCAATGGCCGTTCACCACGGACGTGAAAACGTACGAGTCAACTGCATCGCTCCCGGCATGATTTACACCTCTATGGTCGAATACGTCGACGACAAAAAACGAAAGCTCCGACGCGATATCGCACCTCTTGGCACCGAAGGCAAAGCAGAAGATATCGCGATGGCTGCGACGTTCTTAGCCAGCGACGAATCACGTTGGATCACCGGCGTTCTACTGCCCGTCGATGCCGGACTCATGGCGGCTGGTCCACAAAGCCTTATCAACAACATTCTCGACGACTACGAGTACGACTAGCCAAAACCGCCCTCGAAAAGCGAAGCAAAATGCAGGTCACCGAATACGAATCAGCCTCAGCGTTCCTCGACGCGAATCGCGACCTGCTCATGAAAAACGAACCTGCCAATGCAATCCTTTTGGGATACGCCAATCAGCAAGCCCAGGGCGTCGACTCCGCGATGTCGACGAAGTTTTTCTCTATCGACGATAACGACAAGTCCGTTCTCCCAGCGATGTTCACACCCGGCATCGTGCCACTACTGTCGGATGGACCCGAAGAGGCAGCGAGAATCCTAGCCCGATTCTTCTACCCGAAAAATCCGCAACCAACCGGGGTGAACGGACCAAAAGACACTGCTCTCGCCTTCGCCGATGAATGGGAGAATCTCACCCACTGCGATCTCGAAATTCGGGTTAATTCGAGAATCTACTCATGCAATTCGGTCAAGGCAGCAAAACTCGCCGCTGAAGGGAGCGCTCGCCAAGCGACGTCTGAAGATTTCGATCTTGTAAAACAATGGCGACTAGCATTCCGGGACGAAGTCGATGCAATCGTCATGGCAGAAGACGACCACATACGGTCGCAGATCGAAAGCGGCAACGTCTATCTATGGATCACCACCGATCAACCGGTCAGTGTCGCCGTACTAGGACGTGGCACCGACAACGGAGGAACGGTCGGGGCTGTCTACACACCGCCCGAACTTCGAAACCACGGTTATGCCACCGCCCTAACTGCGGCTGTAACCCAATCAATTCTCGACTCAGGCAAAAAATACGCCGTCCTCTACACCGATCTCGACAACCCCACCTCGAACTCCATCTATCAACAAATCGGCTACACACCAGTCTCCGACGCAACCATGTGGAGCTTCAAACCCGCAATCTAATCAATCCCGCTAGTCTGTAACTCCAAACAACCGCTAGACTACGACGCGGAGCAAACGGTCCTCCCCCGTACCGGGGGATTTAGAGGGGGAGACTGCGACGCGGAGCCGAGTCATCTGATGACGAGCGCGACTGACGAGACTGCGATGCGTGCCTGAGTCGTTCGACGACGAAGGAACCTAACGCAACTGCAGCTAGAGCCGAGTCGTCCGACGACGAGCGGAGCAAACCCTGCCCTGTCCTCCCTCCCAGATAGGGAGGGAGTTAGAGGGTGGGTGACTGCAGCTCGCGACCAAGTCGTTCGACGACGCCCGGAGTAATCACGAAAAGGTAAACACATATGTCATACACATTCCAACCCGGCGAAATGTACCGAATGCCAACACACTTTGGCCCAGCAACCGGACCTCGTAGAGGTCACAACGGTCGTAAATTCGATGGCATAAACAGCCCGAAGTCGGTATCACTTCAAGCCTCGTTTCTATCCAACGCCAAGCAACTCGAAAACCTATTGCCACCCGGCTTCGAGCTATACGGCGACCCTGTGGTCACGGTAAGCGAAACCAACATGACCGAAATCGAATGGCTCGCAGGTCGCGGCTACTCGGTCTTGGGCGTAACAATTCCAGCTCGATTCAAAGGCGAAAAAGACACCGCAGTAGGCCCGTTCCTAACCGTCCTCTGGGAGAATCTCGCCGACCCCATCATCACTGGTCGTGAAGAGCTTGGATTCTCGAAAATCTACTGCGAACTTCCCGACATCCGAGTCGTTGGCGACTCAGCAGGAACGCAAGCTTCATGGCTCGGATTCACTTTCCTCGATATGGAAGTAAGCAACCTCAAAGCCAAATCAAACGCTGAATCCGCTGCTCCCGTCAAAGTAGACGGCCAACTCCACTACAAGTACATGCCACGAACCGGCGAATGGGGAACTGCCGATACGCAGTACGCCGTCATCACACCCGCCGAAGGCTCAAATGCAGTAGTTCACGAAGATCTTGTGGGCGACGGAAAACTCAGCTGGAATCCAGCGCGCTGGGAAGACCTCCCAACGTTCTACCAAGTAGTAAACGCCTTCGCCGAACTAGAAGTAAAAGAATTCCTAGGCGGCGGCCTAACCCGCTCAACAGGCGGCAAAGACCTCTCCGACCAACACATCCTCTACTAGCCAATAACCAGCCGCGACAAACCCCGTCAAAGGCGTGTCATCCTGAGCCAGTCGAAGGACGACAATCCAGCCATGAGTGACCAACGCTGTCATTGCGAGGAGGAACGACGTGGCAATCAGTGGACGATCACCAACGCTACTTAAGATTAAGTCTCCATAACCGCCGCACACACCATCTCCCCGAAGCCTCAATTCCTCAAGCCAGCCAACACCGATCGACCTCTCAGAAAAAGTAGCCTAGCTACCCCATGTGCGATCCGCCAGCAACGTTGATCGCCAACCCCGTCAAATAATCAGCCTGTGACGACGCTAAAAATGCAGCAACGTCCGCCACGTCTTTAGCCTGCGCAATCCGGCCCATAGGGTTATTTGCATTCGTCTGCGCAACCATCTCGTCACGCCACTCCTCAGTCGAAGTATCCGAGTCTGGCTTCAACGCCGACGCCATGCCGAACACCCGTTCCGTCTCGACCAAGCTCGGGCAAATCGCGTTCACATTCACCTTGTACTCAGCCATCTCTTTCGCAAGCGACTGGGTAAATCCGATCACCCCGAATTTGGAAGAACAATATGCCGCAAATTTAGCGTTCCCGACCTTGCCGGAAACCGACGACATGTTGATTATCTTGCCGCCCCCACCACGCTGAATCATGTGCCGAGAAATCGCCTGCGACATCAAGAACGTGCCCTTCAGGTTCACGCCCAGCACCTGATCCCAAACCTCTTCAGGAAGATCGACGACGTTCACCCGATCCGGACCCGCCGGTGCGCCAGCATTGTTCACAAGAATGTCGACCCGACCAAACTCCGAAATAGCGCCCTCAACAATCGAAGCCACATCGTCGGAATCAGAAACGCTCCCTGTAAGACCAATTGCCTTGCCGCCACCCGCGTTGATCTCATCGACAACTGCCGACAAACCACCCCAATCGGGAGTCCCGCTATCGTTCAAATCGCAAACCGCAATCGTGGCACCCTCAGCCGCCAACCGAGTCGCAATCCCACGACCAATCCCGGCCTTCCCGCCAGCACCGGTAACAATCGCAACCTTGCCATCCAACTCGTACATAACTATTCCCTACTCAGCTGCAATCGCAATCCGAACTCAACCGTTATCGCAATACAACGCCCAACCCCGTCACCCTGATCCAGTCGAACGACGACACACCAGCCAACAACCAGTTCCCTTCCAGACGGAAGGGCTAGGGTAGGAGACTGCGACGCGGAGCCGAGTCATCCGATGACGAGCGGGACTAACGCCCTTTACCTGAACTTGCCGCGGCCTGGAATCGGGATAGCCTGCTCAAGCTTGCCGTCGCGAATGCCAAAGTAATACTCGTGCAAGTTGATCGTCGTATCACCATGAGTCGGACGTGACCGCACCTTATCGCCAACCTTCAAAGCCTGTGAAGCAGCATCTGGCAAATTCACAGCCGTGTGCTCCTCCGAATGGCTCTTGATCGAAGCCGATGCAGGAGAAATAACCTCCGCCAAACCACGATCCATTGAGATCGACTTCAGGCCCATATCGACGATTGCCACTTCTTTCTTCTGTCGTGAAATCACAGTCGCTAGTACCGACAGTGCTGGCTCGAAATCATTGAATACTTCGAGATAGTCACCGTCCATGAAAATGTACGAACCACACTGAAGCTCAGTAACACCGTCAACTCGCCCCGTGATGTTGTACGTCCCCGTACCAGCAGCCGAAACAAGCTTCACATCAATGCCCGCGTCACGAATCTGATCAGCAGCACCCGTAAGAATCGCCATCGCCTGCTCGGCTTTGATCTTGCGAGTCTCGTAGTCTCGCTCGGCAACAACATGACCCTCGTAACCCATCAACCCGTCGAAACGAAGACCCGGCGCAGCATCGATCTGCTTTGCAAGTTCAACAGCTCCATCACCATCGACTCCACAGCGATCCATGCCTACGTTGATTTCCACAATCACACCGAGCTCAGCACCGGCAGCCGAAGAAGCGGTAGAAAGATCGTCAACATTGCCAGCGCTTTCCACAGCAACGACGATGTTTGCCGAATGAGCCAGAGCAACCAATCGAGCAACCTTCCGCTTGCCAATCACCTGGTTCGGAATCATCACATCAGTCACACCAGCCTCAACCATCACCTCGGCCTCACCGACCTTCGCACAGCAAACGCCAATAGCTCCGGCATCGATCTGTTTACGAGCCCAGTAAGGACTCTTGTTCGTCTTCGAGTGAGGCCGAACATCGACTCCCATCTCATTAGCTGCAGCCTGTAACTTAGCGATATTCGACTCCGCAACGTCGAGATCTACGACGATGCACGGAGTATCAAGCTCATCAATGGGAGTACCTGGCAGTGGAAGATAATCAGTCATTTACGTTCAATCTCACTATCCCGAAGGACACTTTCAAAATCATGTGGATGCAGTCAGATGCTGCGAACACGAAGCCTACCCCAGCAACCGCACAAAAGGTATACATCTCCAAACAAAATCCTTAACATCCCACAACGAACTTGCTGGAAAATCGTACCTTCTCATTGCGGGGAGTCTGACGACGCCCGCCCTGAGCAACGTCGAACGGGTGGCAATCAGCGTTCTACGCAATTCAATACACGACTCAGCCAACAATCTCACCTCCGTCATCCTGAACTCGATTCAGGATATCGATAGAGTACGAAGTATCTCTTCACCCTGAACATCACACCACACCCCATGACCAACATCACCCCCTTCACAACTAGAAAACCCCGAATCGGAATACTCGGAACCGGCAGCATGGCGCTCGCCCTCGGCAAGTCGTTCCTCGCCGCCGGACACTTCGTCGCCTTCGGATCGCGCCGACCCGAAACGAAAAAAGAATTCCATGAAATCGTCGGAGAAGAATCTCGAATCTACGGCTACCAAGCCGCCATCGACGCTGGTGAGATCGTAATCATCACCCTGCCCTACAAAGAAGTTGCAGCCACCGCTCGCAAGTTCGCCGACTCCCTTCGCAACAAGATCGTAATCGACATCACAAACCCGTTCGCCGCTCAGCCAAACAACGGCGACTCAGGCGCACAAGTCACAGCATCGATCATTGGCGAAGGAGCCCGTGTAGTAGCGGCGTTCAAAACCAACTTTGCAGCCACATTCGAAAATCCGGTCGACTCCACCGGAGAACCCCGCGAAGTCCATTACGCCGGAGACGATGAAGAAGCGATGGAAGCAGTCGAAGAACTGATTAAGGGAATCGGCTTCAAACCAGTCGAATGCGGCACTCTCGCCCAATCAGTTGCACTCGACCACATGGTCCCGCTAATGATTCGCCTCGACGCCACCGAACTCGACGCCCAACACCTAAGTTCGTTCCGCCTAACCCCCGGCTAACACCACCGCTATCCACCACGCCCTACCAGCCAACCCCGCACATTCTCCAGCGACTGCTCCATGAACACCTGAATCGTGCTCGTAGTCGAATACCCAAGATGTGGAGCCAACAACACGTTATCCAACTTCAACAATGGATGATCCACCGGCACCGGCTCAACGTCATAAACATCCAAAGCAGCCCCGGCAATCTCATCGTTAGTCAAAGCTGAAATCAAAGCCGATTCATCAACAATCGGTCCCCGAGAAGTATTCACTAAAAACGACGAACTCTTCATCAAACCGAACTCACGAGCCGTAACCCAACCACGACTCAAATCCGTCAACGGAACATGAATCGAAAGAATGTCCGACTCACTAAACAACTCATCCCACGAAACCAATCGCACCCCACTCGCCTCAGCTCGCTCCGCATCCAAAGTCGGGCCCCAAGCAATCACGTCCATATCGAAATGATTCCCATAGCCAGCAACTCTCGTCCCCAACTTACCCATCCCTAAAATACCCAAAGTCTTACCACCCACACCCTCAGCCTGGCGCGTCTGCCACCTACCCTCACGCATCTGCCTATCTTCCCAAGCAATATGTCGCGAAACACCCAAAACTAAAGCCCAAGCCAATTCCGCAGTGCTGTTCCCACGCCCCCGTGATCCCGTCGTATTCAGAACCGTAATCCCAAGCTCTTCGGCCTTCTTCATATCCACATTCGCCTGCCGAGCACCAGTCCCAGCAATCAACTTCAAATTCGGCAAACCCTCCAAAACCTCAGACGGAAATCGAGTCCGCTCCCGGGTAGTCACCAACGCGTCATACGATTTCAATCGTTCGATAATCGCTACCGGGTCGATCAACGAGTCATAAAAGAAATCCACCGAAGCGCCATCTAATGACGACCAATCGACAGCCTTCTCAGTCATACGCCAGTAATCATCCAAAACCGCAACTCGAACATCAGTCATAAATGCCTCCAAAGGCAACACAAATCAAGTTTGCCAAACGCGCCAAAACTAGTACAAACCCGCTAAATCACCTAAACTCTCCACCATCATGCATACATCAATACGAATCTACAAATCTAAAATCGAAAAACTCGACACCGACGTCCTCCAAAAGATCGAAACCGAATTCGTACAAATACTGCGAACAGTCGCAGGATTCCACGCCTATCGAATAATCGACTCCGGCAACTACAGCATCGCCACCATTTCGTTCTTTGAAACAGAACAAGGCGCAAACGAATCTTTCGAAAAATCACAAGAATGGGTCCAAGCAAACCTCGCCCATCTAGTTGACGGTCCACCAACCAAATTCACCGGTCAACAAGTCTTCAGCGAACTCGCATAAACGACAACAATCGTTCCTCTTCCAGCCAAACGAAAGAGCTAGAGTAGGAGAATTGCGACTCTGAGCCGAGTCGTTCGACGACGAGCGCGCCTAACGCCAAACGCGCGACCAAGTCGTCCGACGACGCCCGGAGCTATAACGCTATTGCGACGCGAGCCGAGTCGTCCTACGCCGACCGCGACTAACGCCCACATCCCCCTAAAACTGCGCCTCCGCCTTCGGCACATCCACTCTCACACGCCGAATCCTACCGTCGCCTTGAAATCGTTCCCGACCCAATACGGTCGATTCGCAAAGCCACAAATCACGACCGTCCTCCCCACCGAGCATGCACGCATACGCACTCTTATCGGCATCCTCTAAGGCGATCACCTGCTTAATCTCGCCCCCGTCAGCGACTCGCACCCAACCGCCTGAATCGCCATAAGAAAAGTACGGACACGCCACCCAAACACAACCCTCAGCATCCAGTGAAATCCCGTCAGTAGGAGCCGCCAAATTCGCAAACGGCCTCCTACCCGACAACGTCCCATCGTCCTCAATATCCCAAGCAGTCAACGTAAAGGCAAACGTCTCAGCAACGATCAACGTCTTCCCATCCGGCGTAATCGCACCACCATTCGGAAAGCACACCCGATCGGCAACAACCTGCGACGAACCATCGGGTCGTGCAAGCACAATATTCCCAAACAGAGGCGGATTCGATGGTCCCGGCGGAACCTCCTCACTCAAGCCCGGCAAATACGCGCCAGCATAAGCATTCCCGTTCGGAGCGACCACCATGTCGTTGTTGCCAGTTCCAAACGCCGTCGAAATATCAGCATGATGCGTAGAGTCCGACCGCCGAGCACTGCCCGCAATCACCTGCGACGAATCCAACCGAACAATCGCTCTGCTCTCGGTAGCAACAACCAGTAAATCGCCGTTATCTAGAAAACCAAGCCCGCTCGGAAATTCACCCGGCTCGAACACCGTCTCAACCGCACCTTCGTCATCGACCCGTGAAACCTTTCCAGCCATCACATCACTGAAATAAAGCTTCTGCTCCTCAACCCGCCACCGCGGACCCTCAGGAAAAAACAAATCATCAGCAATCAATTCAATCGAACTTGAAACCATGCAAAGCTCCCCCGCGAACACCAAGAAACAAATTAAACTGTCATCCTGAATTCATTTTCAGGATCTATCGACCACCGCCAAGTAACGGCAACCTCGCCCAACAACAACAACTTGCGCAGCCGACACCCTACAACACAACCCTGTAACCAAAAAGCCCCACAGAAAAACCCTCTAGCCCCGTGTAACATTACGGGTCGCAAAACACAGTGATTCAAGTTCGATATCTGCCCCAGCCAAACAGCGCAGCACGGCAAGAAACCAGTACAAAAAAACTAACATGACCACAACAAGCGATTCACAAGAAAAACTCGATTCCAAGCGCGCTTCCAAGCGAGCACCCGGAAAATGGCGCAGTTGGGAAACCACCGAAGGCGCAATTCGAGCACCCCACCGTTCGATGATGAAAGCGATGGGACTCAGCGATAAAGATATCCAAGCACCATTCGTTGGAATCGCCTCAACCCACAACGAAGTAACTCCCTGCAACTCGGGAATTGCACCGCTTGTTGAAGAAGTAAAGCGTGGCGTATTCGCCGCCGAAGGAACCCCGTTCACGTTCGGAACAATCACCGTTTCCGACGCAATTTCAATGGGAACCGAAGGCATGCGAGGTTCTCTCGTTTCGAGAGAAGTTATCGCAGATTCGATCGAAACTGTCGTGTTCGCCGAACGCTACGACGGTCTGGTCGTAGTTGCTGGTTGCGACAAATCACTCCCCGGTGGAATGATGTCGATGGCTCGACTCAACGTTCCGTCCGTATTCATCTACGGCGGTTCGATTCTTCCCGGATCACTTGATGGACAAGACATCCAGATCCAGAACGTGTTCGAAGCCGTTGGCCAGTTCCAGACCGGTGCAATAGACGCCGACCAACTCCTAGCAATCGAAAACCACGCATGCCCCGGCTCCGGTTCATGTGGCGGAATGTTCACAGCAAACACCATGTCGTCCATCGGTGAAGCCCTCGGACTCTCCCTCCCCGGATCAGCCTCCGAGCCAAACGTCGACCAGCGCAAAATCGCCTCGTCACGCGAAGCCGGGCACGCTGTATTAAACCTGCTTCGCAAGAACATCCGACCTTCCGACATCCTCACCCGAGAAGCATTTGAAAATGCAGTCACGGTCGTTGTTGCGATGGGTGGTTCAACAAACACCACGCTCCACCTCCCGGCTATTGCAGCCGAAATGGGCGTCGACCTAACTCTCAAAGACATTCACGACATCTCGATGAAGACTCCCCTCATCGCCAACATGAAACCCGGCGGCGACTACGTGATGCTCGACATCGACCGACTCGGTGGCATCCCAGTCGTTATGAAACGACTCCTCGACGCAGGTCTGCTTCATGGCGATTGCATGACTGTCACCGGCAAAACCATCGCCGAAAACCTCGCCGATGTCGTTGTCCCAGAGCCAACCAAAGTTCTTCATTCGGTTGAAGACCCAATTTCGACCACCGGCGGACTCGTCACACTCTTCGGAAACCTCGCTCCAGACGGCTGTGTACTGAAAGTCGCCGGCCACCAATTCGGCCAGACATTCGGCGGCCCCGCTCGAGTATTCGATGGTGAAGAAGGCGTTATGGAAGCTCTCCAGAAACGCGACATCAAGGAAGGCGATGCAATCGTCATCCGTTACGAAGGTCCCAAAGGCGGCCCCGGCATGCGAGAAATGCTGTCGGTTACAGCCGCACTTGTTGGGCAGGGATTGGGCGAAAAAGTATTACTCATGACCGACGGTCGATTCTCGGGTGCTTCCCACGGATCAATGATTGGTCACATCGGTCCTGAGGCTGCGATCGGTGGACCAATCGCAGCAGTTCAAGATGGCGACCTGATCGAGGTGAACCTCGACGATTTCGAACTCAACGTCAAAATCAGCGACGACGAACTCAAGGCTCGACTCGATAAGTGGCAGCCAAAGCCACCTCCTTACACCAAAGGCGTGCTCAGCAAGTACATCAAACTAGTAAACCCCGCCTCAACCGGTGCAACAACCAGCTAGGTGCCATAGGCACCGACACTGTCACCCTGAATTCATTTTCAGGGTCAAACGACCAACAAGAACGAACCTACTAACCAGCCCACAATCCTCAACACAGCCCACAACCTGCCGCTATCCCCTTCCAGATGGAAGGGTTAGGGTAGGAGAATTGCGACTCAGAGCCGAGTCGTCCGACGACGAGCGCGACTAACGAAAGCAACGCATGATCTACGAATTCCGAACCTACGACCTCTTCCCCGGCAACCTGCCAAAGTACGAAGAAACCCTCACCGACTCGCTAGCTGGCGGACGACTCGATCATTCCGATCTATTCGCCTACTTCTACACCGAATTTGGGCCACTAAACCAAGCCCTCCACATCTGGCCATACGAAAGCCTCGACGCCCGTCAGGCAATTCGTGAAGAAACAACCGGCATCACCGGCTGGCCCCCGGCAACCGGCGCCATGCTCGCTGGGCAAGCCGCCGATATCTACTTCCCCGCACCGTTCAACGACGAGTCGATCACTGGCACTCAAGGCCCGTTCTACGAACTCCGAACGTACACCTACGCAACCGGCGAAACCCCGGCAGTAATCGATACTTGGGGCAAGGCAATCGACGAACGTAAGAAGATCTCACCGTTCATCGGCGCCTGGTACACCGAACTCGGCGGACTCAACAAATGGGCGCACCTCTGGGGCTACTCATCGCTCGAACAGCGAGCCGAAGTCCGCAAAGAAGCAGTAGCAAAAAGCATCTGGCCACCAAAAGGCGCACCAAAACCACGCACCCAAGACAGCAAGCTCTACATGCCCTTCCCCTTCAGTCCACTTTCGTAGTCAAAAAAACAATCACCAGATTTGTTAGTCGGAAAGACGCCAAGTTGAATCAACCCGCCTTCTACAGCGATTCAATACGGATGGTTCTCGACCTGACCCGTAGTCGACCGCATGAAGTAACGACCCTCGCAATCACAGGGCCCGACTGTGCGGGTAAATCAACACTCGCACAGTGGTTGAAAAATGAGCTGATCGAACGTGGCTACTGGGCATCGCTCATCAAAGCCGATTCCTACATCCGCCTACGGGAATCTCGAACAGGCCTGCCAACGGAAGCCGATGACTACTATCTGAACGGATTCGACTTAGAACAACTTTTGCAAGACGTCGGAGCAATCAAAAAAACTTTCCAAAGTGGCGAGCAATCATCCACTCCGAAAATAATCCTCGTTGAAGGCGTATTCCTTCTCAAAACCGAAATCGCCCCGAATTGGGACGCATCGATCTGGCTAGAAATCACTGATGACGAAATCCTCGAAAGAGGAACCAATCGGGACGCAGAGTTCTTCGGTTCAGAAGAAAAGGCACGATCAGTCTACGAAACGCGAATAATTCCAGCCCAACACATCCACCGAACTCGCGACCTGCCCAAGGACGCAGCCACAAGCGTCCACAACGCTACGAGCGCAACCTAAAGCGGCCGTCTTGCCAAACTAAAGCTCTGCCCCGTAGGCTAACCGTCGTTTTGAGAGTTGAAGAACATTCGCAGACCGGTTACACCGAGTGCTGCTAACAAATACAGCCAGCCGTATTTGTCGTTAATCGAGTCAACCGAGAATGAGAAGACCGATGCTGCGACTAGCGCAACTCCGACGCTGATATTAATCGGAAAGTTGGGCATACTGTAGATTCCTTTGATGAATCGGGTGGTAACAAGTTTGATTCTCAATCGAGTCGCCTTGGTCAGTGTTTGCGCACCGACCAGGGCGTTTTCGTTTCTCAATGAGAATCAGTTCGTGTTGAACATACAGTCAGGTGGCTGGGAATAAGAAGCCCAAGTACCTGCAAAACGACCTGAAGATATCCACAACCAACCACAGCTTATCCACAACTCAGTTCAACTCAAAGCGTTTGAGTCCAAAATGATCGGTTAAAAACAATTGCCCGGAGCGAACAGCCCCGGGCGATTTTCGTGAAGTCTCTGCAGCGAGGTAAAACCAAAGCCTAAAGCGGTCTACGCGCCAAACTAAAGCTCTGCCCCGTAGGCCCACCAACCCTCTGCCTTGCGAGCCACAACGCCAACGGAACCACTTCTTCCGGCGTCTTAACACGTTCGCTAGGAGCAAACGGAGGCGGACCTCCAATCTCCATAACGTTCTTAGTCGCGTCGGTCAGCACCGGACCCGGCACCAGCTCGTTCACATCAATCCCGCGCTCCCAAAACTCCTCAGCCATGCACTGAGTCAGCATCCAAGCGCCAGCCTTACCAACCCGGTACGACGAATTCGAGCCTCCCGAACTGTGCCCCATTCCAGAACCGATATTAATGATCTTCGAACCCTTATCCATCATTGGAACAAGACCAACAGTCATCAGATAAACACTGTCGATATTCAGCCGAACCGCACCCAACCAGTCCTCCCGACTCGATTCGATCATCGCCGATCGATCAGTCGCCCCCCCAGCGTTATTAACCAAAATATCCACTCGGCCAAATTCGAACTTAATCACTGCAATCGCAGAATCAACATTCCCCGAATCCGTCAAGTCAGCCGTCACGGGCGAGCCCCTACGACCCATCCCGCGAATCTGTGCTGCAACCTCGCCGATCTCAGACGAAGTCCGAGCAACAACCGCAACATCAGCACCAGCCTCAGCCAAACTCAGCGCAATAGCCTTGCCAATACCACGCCCACCGCCGGTGACCACCGCCACCTTGCCGGTCAAATCTTTAACACTAACCATCGGCCGAACAACTCCTGAAAATAACAGCTACTTCTATTCGTTGAATGATAGCCAGATAATCCAACCATTCGCTTGAACGAACAGTCCAGAATTGGTTCAGGATTCTTCCCAAATTACGACCGGACAATTGACCAATATATGATCCATTTCGAGTTCGATCTCCGAAGCGGCTTCTGAAGACGCCCAATCGCTAACCAAGTCAAAATCAGCCTCGTCCACAAAGTCATGTCGCCATAACGACCGATATAGCTCATCGCCCGGAATCGAATCAAAAACGTTGTGAGTTTTGCCCGTAACAGGATCCATTTTCATTCCTTTGGAAGGATCGTTATCCTCGAAAATCACCCGGACAATCGCGTAAGGAACATCAAGCGTCTCAGGATTCAACGTACTGGTGGTAAACGTTTCAAATGAAAAGTACTGAACATGCTTATCGCGATACCAACCCGTGCTATTTCGCTCAGCATACTCGGCCGTCGAACCGGCAGGCACGAGAGGACAATTTATGATCGTTGCAGTTCGTTTCTGCTCGTAACCCGATTCCTCAATCCCCTTAAAACTACGAATCGAATCTGGCACGTAGTCATCGGGCACCAAAACCTGAACAACCTGCCAATAGTCGTTATAACCCTCATCGCCCGGTATCACATCGAAAATCGGAGCCTGTCCATCAACACGAGTCGATGGATCAGAGGCATACACAAACGAATACACCGGAGCTGAAAGTAACGAGTTGACGTCGAATGCGTAGTAACTCACGTCACTGCCATCTGGTGCCAGCGCGTGATTAAGAAAATCAGCATCGTAGTCGATCGGTTCATTAGGCGCAGGTAGCTCGCTGTTCTGTGATCGTCGCATCACAGTACCCGCATCATCCGAGAACCTATCTACCGAAACGAACTCGATACCCGTCTCAGGATTCACGACCACAGCAACAGCATCGACCTGCTCAGTCGAAGAACACCCAACAGCCAGCAACATTGCAAGCGCAAAACCTAATATGCGCAAATCTCTACTCGCCACTCTAGCTAGATGTCGCATCTGTTCCCGTTTCTCAAAACCGCTCATCGTTCACGCAACTCTTGAAACGGAACAACAAAAGGATATTAGAGACTTCCCAGAACACCCCGCACGCATCTATCCCTGCTGCCGCAAATCCCTACGCTCAAACAACACCGCCGCAAGTACAACCAAACCAATCGTCAAACCCGCCAGCAACCCACCGTGACCCCAATGCATCCCATTCGCCAACGGATTACTTCCTGAGTAGTAATAAAACGGCGACAATTTTGCGTAGCCAGCGATACTGTCGTTCAGCGGCAGGAACGAATCCATCAGATAGAAAACCAACGCCGGTCCAACGCTTCCGAAAACTGCAAATTTGACCCTACCTGTCGCTGCGCTCAAAGCCAAAGCCAACGCCCCAAACGTCAAACCCAACAACGACGCCAACAACGAAATAGCGGCAATGTTTCCATAGCTCATATCGAGCCCGCCAAGCAGCGATCCAACAGCCGTCCCCGCAAACGTAACGAAACCCAACGCGAGCGTGAGCACGACCATCGCGAACATCTTTTCGTACACGATTCTCGACCTAGAAATCGGATTCGCCAACAGCAATCCCATCGTCCGTTTCGACTCTTCGCCAGCAAGTGCCCGTGCACCCACCACAACCGCAACCATCAAAAAGATAATTGGAGCCATCAACCCAAAGTTTTCTACCGTGTAGAACCCCTCAGGCGTACTCATATCACCGCCACCCGCTAAAGCCATCAATGTCTCTGGCAGCTGCTCAGAAAGCGTAACCAAACTATCGTCGATCAACGTGTAAACAGGTCCAAGCAGAACTCCACCAACGAGGAACATGTAGTAACTCGCAGCAATCAACAGAATCTGATGCTCCGAAGCAGTTTTTACCCAAATATGCGAAACCCTCGCCGAACCCGCAACTCGCTCCACCATCTTTTGCGTCATCGGATTCGATCGCAGTCGATCCACCAGAGTCGTTCCTACTGATTGAGCCTTCAAATCTCTCCGATTCACCCCAATCAACCCAACCACAAAGAAAATCACCGAAGCCCCACCAAGAACCGATACATGCCCCCAATCGACTCCGTTGATAATCGGCTGACTTCCGTCGAAGTAGTACCACGGAAAAATCTTGGCGAAATCTTCTGCCCCACTAATCAACGGCAACAAGCCCGCCCCCAGCATCCCAACAATCAACACCCCAGCACTCACACCAATCGCCAGCCCACCGTTGCCCGTCCACCCACCAATCGCAGTCGCCAACATTCCATAGAAAACCGCGTTCACAAACAGATGAAACATCAGCGATTCGACTTCCATGCCGCCAACTTCCACACCCAGAAGCATCGGAACAACCCGGCCCGCTATACCCATAACCACAATCGAAAACACCAACAGAATGACCAACGCAATCGTCTTCGAGGTCAACACATAATTACGGCTTTTCGGATTGCCCAACAACAATCCCATCGACCCGTTTCGCTCTTCACTAGCGAACGAACCAGCCCCGGCGATAATCGCCATTACTGAAAGCACTAACGATCCGTAAAGACCATATATAGCGCCATAAGCCAAGGAACCAACTCCGGCTCCTTCAGAAATATTCATCATCGATCGCATAGCTTCAGGAAAGTCGTTGTAAAACCCTAGGTCGATGTCTTTGTAGACAGCCATCCCGAACAGGAAAAACACGCCCAACGTGAACGACGCTATCGACATCCCACGCCAACGATCACTAATCGATTTTGCGAAAACGTTGTGAACCATCAGGCACCACCGTTCTCGTCGTTCTCAATATCGTCATCGACGTAATAAGTGAGGAAAATATCTTCGAGATCGGCCTCATGAGTCGTTATGTCCACAACAGCATCGTTGTGATCCGTCGCCACCTTCAACAACACATCCATCGTGCCGTCGTACGAAAGCGCAATTCGATTCCCCTCGACCGACACATCACGCACACCATCGATCGAATCAAACAACGCAGGCTCTACAGCCGATGCAAACTCAAATTCAACCCTTCGAGCCGCCATCGAGCGCAAGCTCGAAACCGCCTCAACAGTAATCAACTTGCCTCGGCGAATAATCCCAACACGATCAGCTACGCGCTGTACTTCCGACAACGTATGACTCGATAGAAATACGGTGTTCCCAACAGCAATAAACTCTCGCAACATAGTCTGAAACTCACGTTGAACCAGTGGATCCAATCCCGAACTCGGCTCATCCATAATCAACACTTCAGGCCTGTTCATGAACGCCTGAATCAAACCGACTTTTTGCCGATTACCGGTTGAGAGATTACCGATCTTTTTCGATAGATCAGCACCCAGCCGTTCAGCCAGTTCATCGACGTACGACCAATCGACCCCTCCGCGTAAATTGGCGAAAAAGCTAATCGTGTCCCGCCCCGTCAAACCTGGGTACATAGCGAGATCACCAGGCACGTATCCGATGTGCTTGCGAATTTCGACCGAGTCGGCATGTGAGTCGAAACCCAAAATCGATGCTCGACCCGACGTCGGGCGAATCTCATCCATGATCGTTCGAATAGCGGTAGTTTTACCCGCGCCGTTGGGACCCAGAAAACCGAAAACCTCACCATGTCGAACGCCGAGATCCAGATCGACTAAAGCCGGCACATCGCCATAGTGCTTGGTCAGTCCCTCGGCAACAATTGCGCTTTCGTTGTTCATGATGTTCCTTCACCCCCAGCCCCAGATGATTTCTCCTGTTTGCTCGAAGTTGTTTGTGAATCAGGTTGGTTTTCAGCAACGGCTTCTGAGACAGTTTTTCTCAGTTGATCAGCTACCGACTCGGTAAGAATCCCGTTGCCCAGAATCTCGTAGACGGAATTCAGATAGTTGGCGAGCGCAGCGTCGGAGTTTTGATGAAGATTGGTGAGGTCGACTCCCATGAGACGTTTCACATGCTTGTTCATCGCAAGCGCCCCCAGCGACCACAACGAAATCACCGTGGCACGCGCCCTAGGATTGTCTGTCGGCACCAACGAACCCGACTCAACACCCTGCTCCATGTAGTCCTCTGCGTCAGCAACCAGATCGTCAACCAGCTTCGCAACAGCCGGTGAATCATCGCCGAGCACGCTTGCGAGATAACCACCCATCGAACCGACTTCGCTGTCTCGAATGACGCTCATTACGTCGAAATTCGCACCCGACATGATCGTTTCTTGCTTTTGCTTGCGAATCGAAGCGGCGATGTACGTATCACAAGAGTCGCGTAGACCCTCCATCGATCCATAGTGATGAATCACGAGTCCCGGCGAAACCTCGGCTACCGAAGCGACCTTCCGCACCGTAGTGTCAGCAACACTATTGTGAGCAATGCAAATGATTGCTGCATCTCGGATTCGTGCCTTTGTTGTGCGATCGTCAGTAGTCAACTCGTCGTAAACCCCTTCTCGTATTGAACAGTTGTTTAATAAACTATACTCATGTTCAATACTCGTCAACCCGAACCCGTGAGGCGAACGTGAAATTGCCTAAATACCACGCCTGAACCACGAACACTCCCTCACCTCTGGTGATAAATTCCCTTCACATCCCAATATCAATCATGAAAGCTACGAACAAATAATGCTCACAGCAGGCGCCGGACGAACTGACATCACCCCTCCCGTAGGAATCGCCCACGCAGGTTGGGGAGCCGCAACACACCAGCGCGCCGAGGGCGTCGACATGCCGTTCTACGCAACCGCCCTTTACGTAACCGATGGCGACCTCGAAATCGCAATCGTCGATCTCGATATCGGCGTGCTCATGAACAACGACGATGCAGCAATTCGGACTGAAGTCGCCAAGATCTCCGGCATCAAAGAAGAGAACCTGCGAATCTCAGCAACCCACACCCATTCCGGGCCTGTGAATCGACAATCTTGGCTAGACGAAGGCATGGAACTAGTCGGACCCTACTGGGACTCCCTCCCTGAACGAGTAGCCACCGCCGTAAACACGGCGCGCCACAACGCCAAACCTGCTCATGTTGGAGTAGGCAAAGGCACAAGCTCGATCAACGTAAACCGCCGACCTGCCCTTGCAGACGGCACGTTATTCACAGGTCGACAGTGGGACGGCGTGGTCGATCAAGAAATCGGCATCGTCGCAATCAACGACACCGAAGGCGAACCAATCGCCACCTTGCTCAATTTCGCCTGCCACCCAACGATTCTTGGCCCGGCAAACAAACTCCTCTCTCCCGACTACCCCGGATACGCTCGTAAAGTTGTCGAACAATACGGCGGCGGGCTATGTCTGTTCTTGCAAGGTGCAGCAGGTAACTGCGGTCCAACTCACGGCTTCATAGGCGAAGTAGCCGTTGCACAATGGCTTGGCGAACGACTCGGACTCGAATCAGCTCGTATCCGACTCGAAATCGACCCCGTCCCCCGAAAAGAACGACTCGTCGAGGTCGTCCAGTCCGGTGCCGATCTTGGCATGTACGAAGACGACCCAGTAGGCGAACCCGACGACACTCTTCGAATCATCAACACAACTGCCACACTGCCCGTAGGCGACTTCCCAACAATCGAAGAAGCCCAAGACCAATTCGACAAAGCTGTAGCAACCCTTACTGACGCCCGAAAAAACAAGCCAGAAGCCGAAGTTAAACTCGCTGTATCAAATGCAAAACGAGCAGGGTTCGTACTTGGAAACGCTACACGCACCGCTGACGGACCGATGTCTATGCCTGTGCAAGCAATGCGCATAGGACCCGCCGCGCTGGTCGCAATTCCAGTCGAAGCCTTCTGTGAAATCGGAATCGCTGTGAAGGGTGCATCTCCCGCCGAACAGACCCTCTTCAGCGGATACACCAACGGCTACATGGGCTACATGCCAATGGCCGACAATTTCGAAGAAGGCGGCTACGAAGTCGTCACCACACCAATGGCAGCCGGAGCCGCCGAAGAAACAATCGACGTCTGCACCGACGCCGTCCAAGCCCTCTGGCGCTAGACGTTAGTCGCGGTCCTTAGTCGCGCTCGTCGAAAACGACTCGGCTCCGAGTCCCAAGTCTCCTACCCTAGCCCTTCCATCCGGAAGGGAACTGAATGTTGCAGTTGAGTTAATCTCCGGGCAACATCCGGTACAAACCACGACAAACTCAAGCAATAGCCCTCCTCTGTTGACCACCTCAGCCCCACAAAAAAAGCTACACCGCAACGGACAATTCCTCCGCCTATGGTCGGTCGGCTGGATGACTGGCACGATGATGTGGCTCGAGATGCTCGTCGTCGCGTTATTGGCACTCGAACTAACCGACTCACCGTTCCTTGTCTCATTCACGTTCTTCCTGCGATTCCTGCCGATGCTCTTTGGATTCGGCATCGGAGTAATCGCCGAGCGACTCAACCGTAAGTACCTAATGATCGGCGGACTCGCAATTCAAACCGCCACCTCAGCCGCGCTTGCGGCTCTAGTCATTTCGGACAAACTCGAATACTGGCACCTTGCGCTCGGCAGCTTCCTCATAGGCTCAGTAATGGCGAGCGAATTCCCAGTTCGTCGAACCATGATCGGCGAAGTCGTAAGCCGAACGAACGTCGGGCGCGCCGTATCGCTCGAACAAACCACAAACTCGCTATTCCGCATCATCGGCCCCTTCGTCGGCGGAGTATTCCTCGCCACCATCGGCGCACAAGGCGGCTTTCTACTCGGAGTCGTTCTCTACTCGATCGGCGTCATCATTGCCCTCTCAATGAAGTACACCCGACCCGAATCTAGCGATATTCCAGCCGGACCCAAAACCCAAATCATCGAAGGCATCCGATACATCCGCAAAAGCCAAGTAATGATCGGCACGCTCGGCGTAACCCTCGTTGTCAATGTCTTCGGCTTCTCGTACATGAGCCAACAACCAGTCGTTGCCAAGCAGGTACTTCAGGTCAGCGACGTCCTCATCGGAGTTCTTCAATCGGTCGAAGGGGCAGGAGCATTCTTCGGAGCCGCCCTAATCGCCATCTTCGCCAAGCCCCGTCACTACACCCGTATCTACATGTGGGGGTCACTGCTCTTCATGGTCGCCATCGTCCTCTTTTCACAATCCACCACCTACTGGATCACCCTCATAATCCTCTTCTTCGGCGGAGTTGGAATGTCGGGATTCGCCACGATGCAAAGCGCCATAATGATCTACGTCGCCTCCCCTCAAATGCGCGGGCGCGTCCTCGGATCAGTCGCCGTATTTATAGGGCTCGGCCCCTTCGGGCAACTAGGTATCGGACTACTCGCCAGCATCCTAAATCCCGCAACAGCAGTCCTAATCACCGCCGGAACCGGCATCGTCTGCATGTTCATCGCGTTCGTCATCTACCCAGCAATGAACAAACCATATTCACTAGAACTCGACGCCGAAAACGTTTAAGCTTCGAACACTTCTTTCCTCCCATAAGGAGAAGAATGTGGTGCGCACAACAACCACGTTCAGAAGCCATAACGCCACTAATCAGCCCTCATTCCTCGATCTCTCAGAAAAAGTCGCACGCGACCCAAATGCAACTCGGAATCTTCGGAAAATACCTCACCCTCTGGGTAGCACTCTGCATCGTCGCAGGCGTAACCCTCGGCGAACTGTGGCCCAGCTTCCCCGACACACTCAGCCGATTCACCGTCAGCCAAGTGTCCATTCCGGTCGCAATCCTTGTCTGGTTCATGATCTATCCGATGATGGCGAGAATCGATTTCACAAGCATCGTCGACGTACGCAAACGCCCACGCGGACTCGCCCTCACACTCATCATCAACTGGCTCGTAAAACCGTTCACCATGTTTATCGTGGCGTGGTTCTTCCTCAAAATCGTCTTCGCACCTTGGATCGATGGCGACCTCGGCGACGAATATTTGGCCGGAGCCATCCTTCTAGGAGCCGCCCCATGCACAGCCATGGTCTTCATCTGGAGCTACCTCACAAAAGGAAACGCCGCCTACACGCTCGTTCAAGTAACCGTGAACGACATCATCATGCTGTTCGCCTACGCACCAATCGTGATACTGCTACTAGGGATCGGCGATATCACCGTTCCCTACGACACCGTCCTGCTATCGGTCGTGCTCTACGTCGTAATACCACTCGCCGCCGGATACCTCTCTCGAAGATGGCTCATCAATGCCAAAGGCTCCAACTGGTTTGAAGAATCTTTCCTGCCTAAACTCGGACCCGTCACTATCGTCGGATTACTTCTAACGCTCATCTTGCTGTTCTCGTTTCAAGGCAAAACGATCCTCGACAACCCAACCCACATCGGCCTAATCGCCATACCGCTAATAATCCAAACATTCATCGTCTTTGGAATCGCCTACGCCGTGGCGAAAATGTGGAAACTAAGCCACGACATCGCAGCGCCCGCAGCGTTAATCGGAGCCTCCAACTTCTTCGAACTCGCAGTCGCCGCAGCCGTATCGCTATTCGGACTCAACTCCGGAGCAGCCCTCGCAACCGTAGTCGGAGTACTTGTCGAAGTCCCGATAATGCTGCTCCTAGTCCGATTCGTAAACGCCACCTCAAAATCGTTCGCCCACGCCCACGACGGCACCTGCTGCCCCGCCGGCGCTACTCTCGCCAAAGGCCTCGAAGCCAACGATTAATCCTTGTCACCCCAATGAAAATCAGGTTCAATCGACCAATCAAGAACACCAATCCAGGCAGCCACCCACTCACAATGTCACCCTGAATTCATTTTCAGGGTCAAACGTACGACTTCCAACATCACCCGAACCAGCCAACCCCAACCACGAACCCGCATCATCCTGAGCCCCGTCGAAGGGTCACGAAGTACCGAACCACACCCCACTTCCCACCACTCGAATATAGTGTCCACATGCCCACCGAACAACAACTCGAAGTCCGCTCGCACCTACTCTCCGCAGTCCGAGATTTTGTCAAACGCGAAGCCATTCCCGTTGCAGCGGAACACGACGAAAACGACACCTACCCAACCACTCTCTTCGACCAAATGGCGGAAATGGGTCTCTTCGGCCTAACGGTGCCTGAGGAATACGGCGGACTCGGTGTCGATGTCACAACCTTCGCCATGGTGTTCGAAGAACTCGCAAAAGGCTGGATGTCGCTAACCGGACCCATCGGCTCGCACTCGATGCTCACATGGGGCATCACCAAATACGGAACCGAAGCACAAAAGAAAAAGTGGCTTCCCGATCTTGCATCTGGCAAGAAACGCGGCGGACTCGCCCTCACCGAACCAGGCGGCGGAACCGACGTAGCCGGAATGCAAACGAAAGCTGTTAAAGCCAAAAATAACGAAGAATACGTAATCAACGGCACAAAACAGTTCATCACCAACGGCCGTAACGGCGACGTATTCCTACTCCTAGCCAAAACCGATATGAACACCAAGCCGTCCCACAAAGGCATCACCGGGTTCATAGCCGAAAAAGGCCCGGGATTCACCTCAGGTAAAGATTTCAACAAACTCGGCTACCGAGGCGTCGATACAACCGAACTCATCTTCGACGATTACCGAATCGACGCCGAGAATGTTCTTGGAAACAAAGAAGGCAAAGGCTTCTACCAGGTGATGGATTCGCTTGAGACAGGGCGAATCAACGTGGCTTCCCGAGCCATCGGAGTCGCCCAAGCAGCCTTCGAAGCGGCAATCAAATACGCCCAGCAACGAGAAACCTTCGGCCGACCAATTTCAACCCGGCAATCGATCCAAAACATGCTCGCCAACATGGCAACCAAGATCCACGCCGCCCGTCTGATGACCCGTGATGCAGCCGCTAAAAAAGATCAAGGCGAAAGAGTCGACCTAGAAGCCGGAATGGCAAAACTCTACGCATCCGAAATCTGCGCAGAAGTAACCCTCGACGCAATGCGAATCCACGGCGGCGCCGGCTACGTCAAAGACTCCCCAATCGAACGCTACTACCGCGACGCCCCACTAATGATCATCGGCGAAGGCACCAACGAAATTCAACGCCTAATAATCGCCAAAAACCTCCTAAAAACCTACGAGGTTTAGTCCACTCCGAATCCCTTAGCACCTACGCCCTGCTAAAGTCCGTTCTCGAACGATGTCCCAAATCCCTCAGGAGCACCCTCTTTGCGCCCAAACATTGTTTTTGCCTTCGCCGACGACTGGGGCCGCTACGCCTCAGCCTACCGAAACCAACCCGGCGAAAGCTCAATACACGAGCTCATCGAAACCCCCAATTTCGACCGTATTGCCGACGAAGGAACACTCTTCCTCAACGCCAACGTCCCCGCCCCAAGCTGCACGCCTTGCCGCAGCTCTATCCTCACCGGACGTTACTTCTGGCAAACCGGACTCGGCGCAATTCTTCAAGGCGCACGCTGGGACGAAACGATCCCCACTTACCCTCTGCTTCTCGAAGACGCCGGATACCACATCGGCTACACCTACAAAGTCTGGTCGCCCGGCCTCACTACGAACGCGCCGTACGGCGGGGCAAGAACGGCATACGAATCGGCAGGAACCCGCTACAACTCGTTCTCTGAGGAAGTAACAGCCCGTCCTGAAGGCCAATCTGTAGACGACGCAAAGCAAGAAATCCTCGATGAAACCGAAGCAAATTTCGATAGTTTTCTCGATGCCCGTGAAGCAGACGAACCTTTCTGCTATTGGTGGGGTCCAACCAACACTCATCGCGTTTGGCAGCAAGGCTCAGGCAAAAAACTTTGGAACATCGAACCCGATGACCTGAAAGGGCGAATGCCCGATTTCCTCCCCGACGTTCATGAAATCAGAGAAGATTTCGCCGACTATCTAGGAGAGTGCCAAGCTGTCGATGCCGGACTCGGCGTACTCATCGCCAAACTCGAAGAAATCGGCGAACTCGACAACACGATCATCGCCGTCAGTGGCGATCACGGCATCCCCGGATTCCCGCGCGCCAAATGCAATCTTTATCAATTCGGTACTGAAGTTTCGATGGCAGTTCGCTGGCCTGAAGCGGTTTCGGCAGGTCGAACCGTCGACGATTTCGTAAACCTCATGGATATCGCCCCAACCTTCCTCGACGCTGCCGGAGTCGATCTTCCAGAAGGAATGACCGCCAACAGCCTGATGCCACTTCTCAAACAAGAAGGTAGTGGCCAAATAGAACCCGAGAGAGATTTCGTCGTCACCGGGCGTGAACGTCACAACCTCGTCGACAATCCTCGACCCGATGAAGGTCTCCCCTACCCAACCCGTGCGATCCGCACCAAAGATTTCCTCTACATCCACAACTTCGAGCCCGATCGCTGGCCCGCTGGCGACCCTATGGGACTCGATGACCCAACAGCCGAACCGCCTCCAGCCGACGAACTACTCCACAGCTACACAGTCGTCTATCCCGATCTCGACAAGAGTCCGACCAAATCATGGATGGTCTACAACCGCGCCGACCCCGAAGTAGCCCCGCTGTTCGAACTAGGATTTGGAAAACGACCGCAAGAAGAGCTGTACGACCTACGATCCGATCCTCACTACATGACCAACATCGCAGCAGAACCAGCGCATGAAAACACGCGAAAACTCCTGCACGACCGCCTCATGAAAATCCTCGTCGAACAAAATGATCCGCGGGTCACCGAAAACCCGCCCCGATTCGAACATCCACCCTTCGCTGGCCCAGTCCCCGAAGCATGGAAACAAGAAAACGCAAAAGGCGTCGAATCCCTAGGCACAAGCAGGTAGCCACTACCTACCCAACTTCCAGCAATCAGTCCCCTTCCAGACGGAAGGGCTAGGGTAGGAGAATTGCGAAGCGTCACTGAGTCATCCGACGACGATGGAAAC
>Ga0233439_10001358_pt1 | contig 31444 bp, 19 predicted proteins | sample SI_123_September_6_FD_182713 | JGI IMG/M metagenome (GOLD analysis project Ga0233439, IMG submission 182713) | Seawater microbial communities from Saanich Inlet, British Columbia, Canada - SI_123_September2016_100_MG | ecosystem: Environmental > Aquatic > Marine > Inlet | place: Canada: British... | reverse complement strand
TAGTTCCTAACATGGGTATTGGACACAATCCTTATGCTCAATCTATTAACCCAACTGTAACTCGTGTTCCAATGGTAACTATTAGATTAGTAAATAATGTTTACCAAAGACAAGGACTAAATAGTGTTGTAGATCATGTAACTCAACCTATGTCGATGCAATTTATTGAAGGTAATGCTATTGTAAGCCGTGCATCTAAAGTATTATATTCACGTGGTGTTCTTATTGTATACATTGACAGACGTTCAACACATATCAGCTTAGACTTTTTCAAACCCATGACAATGAAAAACTTCCCTGTTGGCGTAAGTGGATTCTCTCGTATCAACACTTCCGCCATGACAATCAACCCTACTGTTACAATTCAAGGAATAGACTTTACGCTTAGAAGTGTTGTAGTTGCAGATACAAAATCTGTCGCTCTTACACAAGGAGCACAACCAACTGACCTAGTTATTGGTTCTAATACTGTAGTAATTGACAATGATCCTGCCTCGACTAAGCGCATGTATGCTCCACTTGGACCTGTTCAAAACCCTGCTGTAAACCAACCCATACAAAATGCGACCCAAGCAGATGAAGATAAAATAAACACCCACGGTTTAATTGCTGTTTACACAGCTGACTCTGATACTGATACTGATGTGACTATCGCATAGTTTTAAATAATATCAGTAACAATTTAATAAATATTTACTTTAACTTAAAATAAATATTTATATGTGACAATTACATTATTTTCTACTTTTAGTATTAGATGGTAATTCTAATGGATTTGATACTTTAACCGTATTATAATCATTAATATATTTAATATAACTAACTAGTGCTTGTAGCACACCTGGAACTAACAAGTCTATTGTTTTATTATTTAACATATCAATTTGATCATCTACAGTACCTGTATTCTTAATATTTTTAAAGTAAACATATCTCATAATAACAAGCATAATATGTTTCTGTTGTGGCATAATAGCCATTTTTTGCCCATATCTTTCAAAAGTTTGATTCTTGATTTGGTCAATTAGTTCAGTATTTAATTTTGCTATATTATCATCTTTAAAAAACAATAAAGATATATCATTGGGTTGGATATGTGTTATATTTCCAACAAATTCTTTTTCTTTACCGCTTGCTGTTTTATAATAAGTATTATAATCTTTCATATATATTATATGATAGATTATAATTTAATATATTTATTTTTAAAATGATTCTATTGGAATTGATATGTTTCTATTAATGAATCTGCATTTAGTTTGTAATTTCTTTCTGCATCTTGAGAAACTGGTTCATTTTCAGGATATTGAATTAAACTATGGTTAAATACTTCATTTACCATTCCGTCTTTAGTAATAATATTTCTCTTTTTATTAGCTGCATCATCTTTATATATAGCCCATTCATATTGTTCATATCGAGATTGATATACAACCAATTGTCCCTTTTTAAATTTAGGCATAATGTTTATATTAATATTATCCCTTTCTGATTTAGTTAGTAGAGTTCCAATTCTATTATGTAAGAATTCAGGGAACCAAGTAGATAAATATGTTTCTATAGAATCTATAGCTATAGTTTGTATCTTTGTTATTAATGTTAATATTTCTCCTGGTATATTTATATCAGTATTAGATTGTAATTCATTCATAATATACTGAAGATTCCCATTAAATGTATTAAAGCCTGTAATATCGCCGTTATAAGTAAATAAGCCTGGGGACTTTATTTTAAATTCTTGGCTATTACTCTGAATAGCATTTAAATCGATTGTATATCCAGAACGATCGATATCAACATACCGAGAGTCTATTAAAACTAGATAACCATAATTAGGAACATAGAATTCAAAATCATCAACTTTATATAACCAATGACCTATATTGTGTGGGTCGGAGAATAAATCTTTAATGAAAATATTATTTCCAAGAGTAAATTTTCTAAAGGTTATATCATGCTTTTGTAAAACTGCACATGCATACACAATTTGGAATAATACCGAACGCCATACTTCAGGTGTGTGATGACCAGTTGATATCATTTTCTTTTGGGCAGCATTATTTTCGTAAATTGGTGTGGCCCATTGTACAATATTATTAGTTGGTGCTTCTGTAACAGCAATTAATGAATTACCGCTATATTTTGATAAATCTACATCCGCAGGACCTGTCCATCCAAATAAACTTTCTAATGCAGTACGATTAACAATCGTATTAATCTTCTTTTGGTTAGTTAAATATAAATCTATTAAACCCATTGTCCCATGATTCTTAATAATATTATTTAATTCTTCATATTTAATCTTAGAAACAGTATCTTTGACATAGAATAATAAAGTAATAAAGTTAGGTGATATTTTTTGTTTTAATATCTTTTCTTTGATATATTCATAATAGTGTATTTCTCTCCATACATCATAATCATACCAACTAATTTGTCTAGATGGAGTTGCATTCGTATTAGATGTTATAGATTGATAGTTTTCAGCACCAACACTTAATGAATATATTCTAACATTCAAACCAAGTGAGTTTTTAGCGACATCTATACTAGAACCATTGAATCTAACAGGATAAGCAGCATTGAATATTAAAAAGTTAATAGGTATATCTGCATATGGATTTCCACCATTAACAGAATATGGATTAAATTCTAATATACGTAAATATGACATTAAAGAATTATCACCACCTTGAAGAGTCATTTCTTGTCCATCTTGTTTTTTAAGGATGGAATTTCTAATATAACTAATTAATTGTTGTCTTTCATATACACTATTCATAGTATATTGGAATGGATCACCGGGTAATACATCTTCATATATACTATTTAATACACTATGACCTTGTGTTGGATTACCTAAATTAATATTATATACTTGTTGTAATGGGATTTCATTTAGTTTTTTAAGTGGGAAAGAATGAGGCCATGGATAATCATTATGGTCATATACAAATGGAGGTGGTTGCATACTAGGATTATCTAAAGAAATGAATGCTGGGTTATTATATTTTGGATGAGTATGATTAGAACCAGGTTGAACTGGTGGTTGGTATACTTTTTGTTCAGCAATTAGAGGGGACTCGGTAATATTTTGTTGATATGTAGGATGTCTACGAGTATTTTCTTGAGGTTTTTGATATGAGTCTTGGTGAGGTTGGTTATATGGTTTTTGATATGAGTCTTGGCGAGGTTGGTTATATGGTTCTTGGCGAGGTTGGTTATATGGTTCTTGGCGAGGTTGGTTATATGGTTTGTGATATGATTCTTGGCGAGGTTGGTTATATGGTTTGTGATATGGTTCTTGGTGAGGTTTTTGATATGGATTTTCATATGATTTTTGATAAGGTTTTTTGTATGGTTCAATTTCTCTTTTTTCTTCAGTAGTATGTGACATGGTTTCACTTGTTGGTGTCATTGTTTCTGTTGTATTTACACTTTCAGTCTTTTCTTCACTTTCCGTTGTATCAACATATTTAGACATAACTTTGGGTTTGAATTTTGGGTTGTAATCAGGTTTATGTTTTGGTTTATAAGTAGATGGTTCTTGAGGAGAATCACCTGGAACATATTTTTTACCTTGTGGCACATTATGAGGTTGAGAAATTGGTTTATATTCATGATGCCAACTTGGTTTAGGTTTTGGTTTGAAACTTGGTTTGTAATGTGGATTTTTGATAATTTTTTGTTCAGCAATAACTTCTACTTCTTTTTCTGGTTTAGGTGGAGGTTTATCTGCTTGATTTCTTTTATAAACATTTCTATTATCATTAGAAATAAATGGATTATTTTTAACTTTGGTATATGGTTTTTTATAAAAATCACCACCACCTTTCATTTCTAACATATTTCTATTTATTCGTTCGGTGTCTGTTTTTTCTTGACGAAGTTTTCTTGTTCCATTCATAGAACCTTTCTTTTTAGAATATTGTTTACCTAAAACAGCTTCATTATCAGAATCTAATACAGCTTTAATACCCGAATAATAATTATTTTCTGACATGGTTTCACTATCAATGTGTTCTGGTTTATTTTCATAATCAGCAAAATATTTATCATCTAGTAATTCTTTTGGTTTAAATAATTGTATATTACGTTCCATGTAATAGTTATTAGTTTTATTTCTATATTTTTGAGGAATAACCCTATCAAGAAAAGTTTTGGTAGATTTATCACAATAATCATTATATAGTTCATGATGAATCATTCTATTTAAGAAGTAATGTAAATCAAAATATTGATTAACTTTATGTGAAAAAGGAACTTTGATATTAGAAGAATAGTGTCCAGATATTGATGCATGATTAAAATTACTCAGTTTTATTTCAAAAGAATTTCTAGGCACATAATATTTTTTTTCATTAAAAGTATAGGTGTCTACACCTCCTACGTCTTTTTTTAGATAAACATATATATTATTAAAATTTAGTTTATTATGTCGAAAACCTTTATATTCATTTTGTAAAACAGCTAATGTATGAATTACTTGAAATAATAAAGGTTTTATACTACATTCATTATTATGTAGATATTGATCCAAAGTCATACTTTTAAAAAAATGTTCTTTGACACGTATTGAAAATATATTAGAAATAGTATTATTTTCTATTCCGGTAGTATAATCAACATATGATTTATATGGTTTAAGTACATCTGATATTTGTTGGAATTCAGCATCTATATTAATAATAGGTAACAGGATATGTTTTGTTTTTTTATTTAATACCAACTGACTCAGTAGATAGGAGAATAGAGAATCTGTATTATTTGGTTCACCTAACGAATTTATATTTTTATCATCTTGATATGGGGTTATATATAAGGAAAGTGACAAGGTATCAGAATATCTTTTTATAACCGTGGTTCTAGTGTTTTTATTATATTCTAATAATTTAAAATTTCCTAAAAATAATTCAGTTAACATCTCATGATATGACTGGCTATTATTGTATTTAAATTTAATATCATCTAATTGGATCTTATCTAAATTAATTTTATCTATTTTAAATTTACCTGTAAATGTTTTAGAATAATTATATTCATATAATAAAGCAATTTTATTGTCTAAATTATTTTCCATATATATAAAACATGATATTATTTTTAATTCTATATAATTTTTTATTAACACATTAATATTAAATTTCTAATACTTTCATCTCGGTTAATTGAGCATTATGATTCTTTTTTTCAGAATGTTTATATAGTAAATATATTATCCTTATAATATATGCTTCCAAATGAATTATATATCTAGTACCTTGTGATATTCGTAGTTCAAAGATTGAAGTTATTTCAACAATATTAGATTTTATTTCTAGATCAAAATCTTTTTCTAATAATTTGATCATTATTTTTCTAATAATAATAGTAAATTCAATATTTGTAATGAACAGAATATAAAATAGTTCACGAACTTTTTTAATTAAAGAATACATTTTTAGTGTGTTGTAATTGGATTTATCTACAACCAAGTTAACGATATTATCAATAATATATGTCCATTTTTTATCATTGCTAATATTAAATTTTTTGAATTCTAGTAACCAAATAGCGTGATTAATATTATTATTAGAATCCTCCATAATTGTCTTCATTTCTGGCAGCGATAGATCTATATTTTCTTTCATGCTTACATATAATATTATTTTTAATATTTGAATATTAGTAGGTAAAGGGACTCTAACTAGTAAACATCTACTTTTTAATGGTTCGATTATTTTTGATAATTGGTTAGAAATAAAAATAAATTTACATGTATTGGCATATTTTTCCATAGTTCTTCTTAGTGATGCCTGAGCATAATAAGATAAATCATCGATTTTATCGATAACAACTATTTTAAATAATTTTTTATATCGTAATATAGCTAATATTTCTGTTTTAGCATAATTTTGAATTATTTCTTGAATCAAATATTTATCAAAACCATTATTATTAGGTTCAATCATAATATGATATTTACTTTGTTTAATCATCACTTTTGTTTTAGTATTACTATACCCACTAATAGTATATTCAACTTCTTGTAATTCAACCGCTTTTTTCCCATAAATTTTTTCTAATAACTTTCTAACAATATATTCTTTACCACATCCATGTGGTCCATAAACTAAAATATGTTGAAAATTTGCATATTGCCATGAACCATTTTCCATATTATCAATTATATTATAAAACTCTTTTTTTGGTTTTTTTACAATTGTATCTATGTTTTCATAAATCTCATTATGGGTGTCAAATGATTTTAATAATTTATCTAAAATATTCTGATGACATGCAATTGTATTAGAATCCTGATAATATTTGTCAACTAGGAACATATTTTATAATATTAGACTATATTGTATTTAAGTCTATATAATCAATTTTTATTTTGAGATAGAAAAAGTAATACTTTATGCAATCTCGATTGCTTTATTATAAATAAAATCAATGTCCGGATACAATTATTTATTTTTGGTTAAAAGACTAAAAAAAGTTATAATATAATATGTACTTTAGTTGTGTAGATGAAGATGTTGAAGATATGTCTAAATCTTTAGGGATATGTTTAAGAACTTTATATGAATCACCTTTTATAATATATCTAATTATTATTGGAGGCAGTATAGGGACTTGTATTTTATATACTTTTTTATAATAATATAAATGTCATAAAAGCGATGCATGCCTAGCAGTTAGGAAAATACTTGTATTTTTCTAATCTCACAAATTAATAAAAATTGATAAAACTACTATAAAATAATAAAAATATGGTATTACAAGTATATATGTATAATTTGACTAATCTTACTGCTGGTCCTATTGAACCCAGTCTAATTAATTATTGGATTAATGGGAAACTGAAAAATTGTTCAGAAATTAAATGTCAAAGTACAACCAGTCGTTCGAAACCAACAATTTATACCAATCAAACAATCAAATCTGTTAAAACATATAATAGTAAAGTTATTAATAACAAAAAATCATAGCATCCGCGAAGTTAATATAAATGTCATAAAAGCAACGCTTTTATTATTAATAAAAACAAGGTTTTTATGAGAGTTAATAAAAATTGATTTATACATATATTATTAATGCAATCTTAATTGTATTAATAATATCAATGAAAACACCTAAACATATTAAGAAAATTAAAGATGAAACAACCGCCTTTTTACAATTACTGGAAACTTATTGTGCCAAATTAAAAAAAGAACACCAAAAAATTTGTTTGGAACAAACGAATCAACTAATATCTGCTATTGCAAAAGGAGAAAATTTAGATGAATATGAATTGAGACAAAAATATCTAAATATAAAAGAAAAAAAATCTGTTGAATCTAATAATATTGAATTAGATGATGAATTGTTATTAGATAAAGTTGTATTAAATGAACAAACATATTACTATGAGAATAAAGAAAATGGAAACATATTTAATGCATCTTCAAAACAAGTAGGTAATTTTTCTAAAGGTCAATTTATTATTAATTCAAAAGTTCAATTAAACGAAGCTTAGCTTTTCTAGACCATGTTGGATATCTTTCAGTAAAATATTTAACTTGTTTATCTAATTCTTCACCTTTATTATTATAATCTATAATATCCTTAATATCAGAATAACCTCCAACTAAAAGATCGCCAATTCTATTATTTTTAATTAAATAAATTTGAGGAAATGTTTTTATTTGTTCATTTTTAAATGTTTCTTTATTATTTTGAGTTACATTTATAAATTTAATATTAATTTTTTTATCTTTTAATAAATCATTTGCAGCAATTGAATATGGACAATTTTCTAGACTTACAAGTTTTAACGAATACATATTATAATGATAAAGAAAAAATTTCTATTTTCTTCTAATATGACAACAGGATTGATCCAATTAATAGCCAAAGGTGAAGAAGATAACATATTAACATTAAATCCAGAAATTACATATTTTAAATACGTGTATAAAAATACCCCATTATTTTATAGAAATGATTTATCATTAGAGGCTATTAAATTAAATTGGGATGACAACTATGTATATAATGTTGACAGGAATATACATTTATTAGGTGATATGACAGTTAAGATCACTATACCATATTTTCAATTAACTAAAACAGATATATCTAAAGTGACTAATATTATCTCAAATAGTATTCTAACTAAAATAATTTATGATAATTATCCAACATATATGTTTTTAATTAATAATAGCAATCTTGATAGCATTAATTATTATTTGATTCCACAATTCTTATTATTTAACAATTTATCAAAATATTCAACATTAAAGATACCTTTCAATAAAATCAAACAATATTTCCATACTCAATTACAAAGTAATATTGATGATACCGAAAGTATATATTTTCTAAGTTTTACCGATTTAGAATTTATTAATGAAGTTATTCCATTATTATTAAAATTCGGCAATATAGTTGACCAATACTATATTAATACATTAACTAATAATGCAACACAACAACAAAGTAAAAATTTACTTTTACCAAATTCATATGATAGTTATTTAACAGATATGGTTAAAGATAGATTGTTTTTCAATTATCAAACTAATAATAGTTTTGATGATTTAGATAAATATCATAAATTATCTAGTAATGAAATCCATTTTTATTATGATTATTACAAGAATAATATTTACACATACAATAACTTGAAATTGGATTCTATACGAGCTTATAATTACTATCTGAATAATATTTTTCTATCTGAAGAGAGTATATTTATTAAAGATGCCATAGTTAAAAATTCTTTATTATTACAATATTTTATTTTGAATCTTCATACGCCTATAAATAAACCATTTACCTTTTACAAGAAATTTGACACAGTAGTATTAGATGTTCCATATGAGTTAATTTTAACTAATGATAATATTATTGCTGTTGATAATGAAGGTAATGTAATTGATAATCCACCAGATAATAAAATAAGTGCATATTATCCTAGATATACCATAGACATAAATAAAACAGCTGTAAATACATTAATGACTATCACAACAATTGACGGAAAATTAGTTACTTATTATGTATCACCAAATGATGTTCATACATTAACTATTAGTAATCCAGATACAAGTTATACATCTGACAATCTTGTTTTAATAATCGAAGATCCTAATCGAACATCTAATGATGTAAATACTGGAATAATTAACACAGATTATAATCTAAATAATGAATGGATAAATAATATTAAAATAAATCTCGATAATCTTGAAGGTAATGTTCAGATGGAATCATTATTATTTAATAGTTTCAAAGTATTATACTTTTTACAAGAAACTACCATCAAAAATATTATGGATGCCTTTCCTAATGAAAAAAATAATATTACTAATTTATGGATTGAATTAAGAACATATAACAATAAATTTACAACTAGTGCCACAGAAACTGTTTATACAGATATAAATACTTTTCATCAAGAAAAAGAACTAATTAAAGCTAGTTATAGTTCAATAAGTCAAATTAATAAATATCCCCAAGATATATTTAATATCTATTTACTAAGTCTAATTAATTTTATCAAAAATATACAAAAGAAATATTTTGCTGATGAACAGTTTATTACGTGGTTTCATAATAAGATAGTAAATTATTTTTATATGAGATTTATTAGAATATCCCAATTGAAATCAACTAATATAACAGCTTTTGTCGGATTATTATTTTATATAAATTTAGATATGAGAGAATATTTTTCCAAAGAAACTCTACGTAATTATTTATTAGAATTATTTGAAATGACATCATTTATTGGACATGTTAATTTTAATAATATTAAATTAGCAAATTTGAAATCTTTCGAGTTACAACATTATGATATAAGTAAATTTACATCAGATGAAAGTAATGCCGGTATAATTAAACTTGACCATACGGAATACTTTCATGAATTAAGACAAGAAGTAAAATATACCATTTTATCATCTGATTATACGGTAAAGGAAAAAAACATCATAATTAATAAAGAATTGTTTTATTATTATAATTATCATGGAACGTTAACAAAATTCACAATAGAAATAAACGACCAAGTATATGAAATTAGCAAATATACATTAGATAGTACTTCTCTTATTTTAACAACGGATAGTGATTATATCGCGGAAAGCATAATTGGTACTTTTACTTTGAAAGAATCTACAAAAATACAAGTTCCTTTAGTTGATTTAGTTGACACCTCAACCGCAGTTATAGGAGAAGAAAATGATTTTACACGTGTGATTCTACTTGATAAAACTAAAAAAATTAATAAATTTATTACTTCTACAAGTATTCAAATAAGCAAAACAATCGATACAAATACATCAATGTATATTATATTAACAATTGGCGAAGGTAGCATATATTATCAAGTTCAATTAATCCAAGATGATAATGGTTATTATAATTTTACAGGAAATCCTCTATTAGAAAATTTACTCTTAAATTATTTATCATACGATGCTATTACATTAGACGTAATTAATCTACCATCAAAAACAATAACCATTACAGATAGTGATTGTGTTGGAAACATTAAAGATACTTTCCCTTATATAAAACTTGCATTATCATCAAATGTTTATGATAGTACTTTATTAATTACAAGTAATACATTTAATACCACAAGTAATAAACCTATTAGATTTGTATCTAATGTACCAGCCGTATTAAACACCGATAATAGTGTTAAAATAGCTGAACATATCAAATTATTAGTTTTAGATGCTGATAACAGTGATTATGTAGATTCATTAGGTAATGGTTCAATAGAAATTAAAATTTTCCAGAATAAATATTTACCAAATATGATCACCTTTACTACATTGAATCTAAATAGTATAAATCAAATTAGTATCATGGATTATTTTATTCAAAAACCAATTTTATTAAAATTAAATTCAACAGATACTATTCCTATATTCTTATTTGCCAATATACCAAATCCAACTACTAGTACTAAATATACTAGTCATGAAACATTTTTAAATAATATCAAAGTATCCAATATAACATCTATAAATAGTAATCAAATAATTCGTGATAATAATGCTAATTATGGTGATCGTCTTTATAGTTCTTATTTTGATAAAGTGAATATAAAAAATTATAGTCAAATGGCAACTATCAAAGATACGATATTAAATGAACTAGATGCTACTATGAGTTCAACGACTTTTAATGGTAAGATTATAAAAATAATCGAAGATTCATATCAAGCATATATTAATACTTCAATCACAATTTTAGATAACATTGAAAATACTGATATATATGGCGCATCAATAAGTAAATTATATGAAACAGCTGTTTATTTAAATGAATTTAATACTATATCTAATTATTCAAAATATAAATTACCATTTAATAAATACGATTTATTAGAATATGATGGATATAGTGTTATGTCTCCTGGATTATATGATAATTTCACAACTATTAATAAACATACCTACAAGTTTGATAAATATGTATTTTATGCATTAAATAAGAAATTTAATTATACTGGGAAAATATTTAGAACACCTTGGTTATCTTTGAATACTAATACAAGAACAAGTAAAACCGTAAATGACTTTTTATATAATTTCTCACTATTTGCTCAAAAACAGTTTGACTATATTGATAATAATTTAGTAGCTAATAATATATTTAATAACTGTAATTTCAAACAAGAAATTATTACACAAGATGATTTAGATAACAATTATATCAAATTGACTCATAAAGTAAATACAGCTCAAGTTACATTAAATAACAAAAGTAATTATACCCAATATATTAATAGCAATTCTGATGATATCTATACTCATGTTTATTACAAAAATAGAAAAGTAGATGTTTCATCAGTTGGAACAGATGATTCGCTCAATTTAAATACAAGTTTATTTCCCAAATACGAAAATAAAAATATGTATGTCGAGACAATTACTAATAATAATAATCATAAATTAGATACAACAGCATATAATTTATTAGGTGCGATAGAAGTAAAAGATAATAAAATAGCTCTTCAAAATGAAAGTTATACAGTTCCGGATAATTTGATAGTTAATGGACATCTGCTCAAAGTAAAGGAGATGATAAGTGGTAATATAACATCATGGAATGAAAGTAGATTTAATGGAATACAATATAACTGTCAGTCTATCGAAACTATGACATTTGAAGAAAAAGTAGATGAAATTACCAAATTAACAGATAAAATCTACTATATGTGTTTGGAGACAACTAATTTAGAGTACTATTTAAATGAAGATGTTAATTATCTGGTTCAAATCAATGATATTATAGGTTGTATGAAATATGTTTCAGGATTATTAATTCTATATACTAATAAACAAATTATTTTACGAAATAAATTAGAAATTTTCTATAATGAAACTAGTTACAGTGATGAAGATATATTAAATGTGCTAATATTAAACTCGAAAATAATATATTATAACAGTGTAGTTATTTCCAATTATGAGGTCGTAGATATATCTAGTTTTAATGCTTATTGTAAATTTTCATGGTATTATGGAAACTTTATCTTTTTAGATACATCTGATAATACCATTTTCCAAAATTATTCTGATTATATTAAATTTTTAGATGATTACGTATTATTTAATTTCATAGATACTACTACATTTACTACGAGAAGTTTGAATGTATATTCTGTTACAACAAAATTACAACCACCATTATTAATAGATAAACTTAGCATAACACGTTTCAATCCATTAAATGATTTAAATTGGTTAGAAAATAAAGAGTATTGGTTATCTATAAATGATAATGAATTTCAAATAAAAGATATTATGGGTCAAACAATATCTGATGGTAATTATCTATTATATTATTGTCCATCTATTCAACAACCAACTAAACGTGTCCATTTAGATTTATATTACAATAAACTCAATTTAGAAAATGTATCAAGTATGACTTTTAATCCATACAAAAACCAATATTTAATTTCCCAAGATTTCTCAGAATTAACGTTTTTGCATAAATATTTTGACACAACAACTCCTAAACTGTATAAATATTATGTATATGGAACAAATAACAGTAAACTTGGTTATTATTATCCATTATCCGTAACTTCATCAACAAATGCTACTGCTTTTACTTTTAGTGAATATTCACAAACTTTTTACATGCCAAACGATGACATAAATACTGTTCAAACAGAAGCACCTGATATTAGTTTCGGATTAACTCAATATACTTCTATTACTACTATATCAGATGATATAACTCGACTTGCAAAAAGTAGTGTATTAATTGATCAAGGTAATAATATTGGTATCATATCATCAATAATCACAAATAGTATCGACTTGACTACAACTCTAGTATTAGAACAGGAAATATATATTAATACTGATATTGTTATTAATAAAAATAATACTTTGATTACACGTCCGTTAACTATTACAAATGAATCAAATTTCTATACATATACTCTTAAAAATAATATTGAAACTGATGAAACTGACAATTTTTTTATTATTCCTACAACTAGTGCAGGTTCAAGTGAACTATTTTTAACAAAAGTTATTTTTGATTCGTCATATTCTAGTGATGTAATAAACTTGATTACAAATAATGATAATGTCATTATAACACAAAATAGTAATTTAAATTGGTCAGTTAATGTTAAAAATACTGATAAATTTGCATCTACAACAAGTTTAAATGCATTAAATGCACATAAAATAATCTTAGATTTATATAGTGGAACTATCTTCAAAGGAAAGGTAATATTATGGCTTGTTATATCTGATATTTATCCTGATATTAATTTAATCGCTACTACTGATAAAACAAGTGTTAGAATAACCGAACCATTATATTTAACAATTGATAGCAAAACACAAATAAGTATTGAAAATGATATAAATGATGACTTTTATTTTGTTGATTCAAAATATTTTAGTACTGATATTGCAGATTCAGATATTATCATTTCATCGAAATCATTAGAAGATAATATTGTAACAGATTTTCTATTATATGGAAATGAACCATTAACTTTTGATGAAATTATAGATAATAATGATAACTTTTATATAAAATCTAATACAAGTAAAATCATTAAAGCTCCTTTAAAAACATGGGATTATCTTGATTCTTTTCAAATGAATTTCAAAAAAATTCTAGAAAATACCGAACTTTTAAAAAATTACCAATACTATATTTTTTCTTTGGACAATTTCGTATTTTTTAATGAACGAAAAGATGTAGATGCATCAACATCTGCCGTCGAATTAATATATAATATTATTGAAAAATACAATGTAAATTATCCTTTTGATGTAACTATTGCAAAAGCGGATGTATTTGTATATAATTATGAACCAATTTTTATTAAAACAACATTAAATTGTATTGTAGATATTAACACAGTATATATATATTGTAATTTTGGTCAATTTGAACGTAATCAAGTTATTAAGATATGGGATAATGCAATGAGAATATTATATTATTCTAATTATCATGGCGCATATGTAGCCTATTTAATGTCTAGTGGTCATGTATTACCTAACATAATAGATGGATATTATTCACTTGGGAAATTAAATAATTATCTTGATAGAAACTACTTGCTAAAAAATTATAAAATAGATAATTTGTTCCATGTCAAAGATCGTGATTTAATTTATGGGGATTACTATATTGATAATAATGAATTAAAAATATATACCGACAATGCTATATCTAATTTAGTATATACTAATATTGTTGGTTCTTATTTTAATTTACTATATCATAAGGAAAATAATATAGCATCCTTTTATTATGATCCAAGTCAAATTGATTTAGAAGCCGGTATGATGTTATATTACAAATGTAATGATAATAGTGTTACTTATCAATTAATTATTAATTATATCGATAATAATCAAATATTTTTCATAAACGGAACAATCTATAGTGGTATTACTTCAGGGACTTCACTTCGAGTATATTTACCTATTCAAACATTCAAATATAATGATATCAACATTCAAGATAATTATATTGGTTCATCTAATTTTAATGGATGGATAGAAACAATCGATAACAGTAGCTCAACTCCGATAGTTTCCTTATATCGAGTTGTTGATTCATATATTAGTACATCAATAGCTGACGGAACTTATCGTGTTCTAGATATTACAAACTTTAATTTATCAAGTGATTTTTCAAATAGTTACATTGTTGATAATGATACATCAGTAAATAATCGTATTCCATTAAAATTATCATTAGATATAAATTATGACAATGATGGTAATATTTATTTTACTAATGATACAGCACATAGTTTCGATTTTACTAGTATTCAACATTGTTATTACCAACAAATTTTAGTAAATGATAATGTAATGAATATAGTATATGTTACCGAAACAAAGTTATATATTAATAAAACACTAACGACTCTACCAATAAAATATAATTCAAATAATAAATATAATATTATTATATCAGCAGGCAATGTTAACAATAATTCTGTTTTGTCCAATAGATACAAATTATCTAATAATTATTTCTTTACTTATCCAAATATAACTTTAGGTAAATTCGATCTTAATGTTGTTTTTCAATCTTATTTTAATGAAGCAGTAGAACGTAAATTAGTTTCATTTATTAATGACTTTAATTATAATATTGAACAAGCTTTATTATATGAAGAAAATAATAATATTAAAATTGATTCAACAGTATTTATTAATTTAATAAATAGTTCGGTTTGGCGAGATGATATTTACAAGAATTTTTATATTGATAATTATATTCCTTTGTCTTTTACTGACACTGATAATTTATACTTTAAAATAGAAGATTCAACATTCTTACCTAAATATAATAGTTCACAGTTTATTCCATATACAACACAGAAAATTGATGGAACCAAAACAAGTGTACTTATTGAAGAAAACTATAACGGTACAAGATATCTTCATTATGTTGATATTTTATTAGTAAATTACAACATACCGAATATCGTTAGTAATAACGTATTTAAGAGTTTAGAAGAATCTACTTTCTATTTGAATCGTACTATTCCTATTCGAATAACAGAAAATAAATGTATTCAAATATTGAATCCTGAATATATTTACAACAAAGAAATAAATAATAAAATAAAAGAAACATTGGAGTATTATATATATATTAAAGTTAAAGTTAAGGGTATACCAGTTAAATCACAGAATAATTGGAAATATCCATTAGATATAAATGAAACAAAATACAATTATCTAAAAAATAAAGATGTATACTATAGTTCGATAGTTGTTAATACAAACACTGTCAAGGAAGAAAATGGACAATATTATTTATATTCAGATAGATATATTGAATCAAGATTTACTCATTTGTTTTTCAAACAGACAAATTATATTAATAAAATAACTTTTACCGATACTACATTAATGGACGAATATAATAATATCGATGATACATACTTTATTGATTTGATAAAAGGTAATCATTTCGCCAACAAATATAAAAATCAGTCATTACTAAATATAGATTACAATAACGAAGAATATCATCTGTCGTTTAAAACAAATCAACCATTAGCAGAAACAGGTAATAATAAAGCTACTATTGTTAACTTTGGATCATTAGATGATAATTATTATGTTAACAAAACAAATAAAATAACAAGTATCAATTTAATAGATAGTGATGACAAATATACAATTGAAATAACTCATGACATATATAACATAACGAGTAATTTATCTGAGTATGAACTTTATCACGATATTACCAATAATAGTACAAATTATATTGAAAAATCCGAAGTTAATCCATCAAGTAGAACAATGATAGAACTGCTTAAAGACAAAGGAATAGATTTATCTTTAATTTTAAATAATAAAAAACCATGGGAAGAATGGAGTTTAGTTACATTGCACCATAATAACAAGTTTACTAATATTATCAAAGATGGTATAGTTTATATTAATAGACAAATAAAATATAAAAGTGCTGTAACATTTGACACGAACGAAGAACCCGATAAGATAATAGAATCAAGATTTACCCAAAATGAAGTAGATATGATACAGGCATTACTAGATTCTTTCTACATAACTAATGAGAATAATCCAGAAGAAGAATATAATAAATTTATCGAATTACGTGAAATAGAAAATTACATTTATCAACAGTTGTTTTATTTGACTCAACAAGACTATTTTTGGAATAATATTGATTCAGTTATTTTGAATTTAGTAGAAAACTATGATACAACTAATGGATATAATCAATGGACTTTTTATAAAGGCTGTATTATGACTAACAATTATGATGTTTTAGAAATTAATGAAATTGGTTCATCATTGTCATCTAAAAGTGATTACTTGTTTGATTATGACGGAACAAGATATACTAGAAAATATCATTTAACTAGTGATTTTACTGTAAATTATTATACTACTAATCTAACAGATAGTACATTAGGATATTATTTAGGAAGTACATTTTTTGTAGTAGAAAGAGACCATAGTATAATTAACAGTGAAATAGTTAATGTAACATCAAAAGTAATAGCTACTTTTTATGGAAATATGATTGATAATATAGTAGTATTTTTAAAAGAATTATATCAATATAAATCACAATTAGAACCAAGTATGGGAGAATATTACACTTTTTATTTATATGGTACTCCAGATAATGGAACTGCTAAAGGTAAATCTGGATTTTATTATCCATTATCATTGAATACATATGAAAATGATAGCCAATATACATTTAAAGAATTTCCCAATACGATATTTTATTTACCAGATACGGCGAACAATACAGCAGTTAGTTTACCTCCACCAACTATATCTGGATTAATTAATTATAATAAAATTAAAAATATAAGTTACTATATTTATTATCTATATGGAACATCTAATTTAGGGTCGACAAGTGGGACAACTGGTTACTATTATCCATTATCATTAACGTCATTCTCTAACGATCATCCTCACACTTTTGAAGAATTTCCTAATATTACTTTTTATATGCCAGACGAATATACTACACATAATAGCAATCCTGATTCCAATCCTGATTCCAATCCTGATTCCAATCCTCCATCAATATCATCAGAACTAATTAATTATAATGATTTATATAATACATCAGGTGACAATAGTATTAATATAAGTTATTCTACCTGATTCTAGAAAGATGTAGTTCTTAACAAGCTATTAGACTTTAATAAACTAGTTAAATAAAAATATATTTAACTAGTATATTAATATAATGTCAAATAATATAAAAAATAATATTGATGATTTAAATTATTTATATACAAGCCCAATCAAATTTTTTATTAATAAAGTATGGAAAAACGATATAATAAATGATTATAAAAATGGATTAAATCGTTTAAATAATCGATTCTCCGAAAAATTAGAATATATATTGAACTTGGACACTAATTTAAATTATTCCGGTAAATATTTTGATAATTTATTCAATGATAAATATTATGGTTTATTTAGTTTATCTAAAATTCAAAAGTCTCCATTTATTGATGATACAACCAAAGATAAATATTATTTAATGGATACATTTCAAGCATCACCAACACTTTTTTTAGAAAAAGATAGAAACATTATAAATAAATTAGATTCTCATGATCTTTATCATTACACTTTAGATGTCAAAGGTACCCAATTATATCCATTAATTGGTGATGATGATTCTTCTACTATTTCATATCAAATAGATTTTCTTGATAAAAAATACAGAACGATTGATCCTAATATAAATGACCCATATTCTTCCACTGATAGTCTAAAATTTTATTCTGATGAAATTATTAAAAATGCTGAAAATATATCTGTCATTGCAAAAGAAAAATATACTGTGATAGATTATAAAAATTATGGTGAAATTTATGAAATAGTATTAAAAAATAAAATGAATCTGAAAAACCGATATCAATATTCTAATACTAATCTAACTGTATATTATAATGAGAATAAGATAAATATATTATCATATGACAATACTACTAAAAAATTACAATTATCAGGTCAATTAATAGATATTAATAAAAGTGATTATATTAAAATAGTTCAATCATGTGGAATAGCAAAATATCAAGTAACTAGTTATAATATAACTATTTTAGTATTATCACAACCAATAACTGACTTTTATTTTATTGATGGTGTGGTTGACATAGTATATATACAAATGGGTGATAATCTATATGTTTTAGAATATAATACTGTCGGGGAATATTATTATATTAATCAAGATATTAATAATGGCACTGATGTAAAAGATGTATATCATCATTTGAATAAAGTTTATACTATATTCAAGTTTAACCAAATTGATATCAGTGTTGCAAGTCCAATAACAACATTAACTGATTATTCAGCTGACATAGTATTAAATAGACCAATTGAAGAATATAATTATTATATCCAAGCTGATGATAATTTACCAATTAGTTTCACTCATGACAATATAACTATAACAAAAGTTAATTATTTATCAAGTACTAAATTAGGTATTAAATTTACTGGTAATATATCACTAGTAACAACATCTCCATTTACACATATTTATCGCCTCAAAGAATCCATTGATTATCGAGTTAATACGATTAATAAACAAAACAAATATCTATATAATTTAAAAAATGTTATTGGATTAAGTTCAGATGACAAAAGTATAACATCAGTCATAATTGGGTCTTATTCATCGCCAACATATTCAACAGAAATTTATAGTATTGATACTAGTTTAATAAAGTTTTATACAAATAATTCTACGTTTATTTCAACCGATACACTAAATACAGATAATATATTAATTAATAAAGCATATGATGTTACTAGTAATATATTAACCTATCAAGAAATAATACCGCCTATAAATGCCAAATTGACTTTTACAATAACAGCTCCAACAAATTTTGTGATGGAAACTATATCTAATACAGCAATTATATATTCGTATACTTTGGATTTGAAGCTAAAAAATATATGTAACCCTGATTGTATATATAAATTCCAAGATTTTAGTATCGATAGTTCTAATGATGTAATTACAATTACTATAATATATAATGAAAATAGCATAGGTGTATCCCCAACAAATTCTTTTTTAATTACAGATATAGAGTCCTTTGTCGTATATCAGAATATCAAAACAAATAATTATCTGTTAACAAGTGCTGTTAATAAATCGACAACTATTATTCAAGTAGATAGACCATCATATTCTTATAATGGAGAAAAATTTATTCAAAGTTATAAATATAATTATAGTTTAGTAGTTAATAATGATTTAGAGAACCCACTTGATATAAAAAGTTTGGATATTGATGGGGATAATATGGAGATTGAATTAGACAGTTATTTTATTTACGATAATGATACTCTAGTTTTACAAGAAAAATTAGCAAGTTTTGAAGTTAATAAAGAAACATATAATTCATTATATCAAATATCCACTATAAATGATATAACCAATCTAAATAAAGGCACGATCTTTATTCCACAAATTAAAATATTAGATAAAAATTTAGATGAATTTGTAACAAAACATGAATATGATTTTTCTTTTTCAGAAAGTACAACTACAACAATTAACTTTAATGATTATATTTATTTGTTTTATAACAATAAATTATTAAAATCGACTATTGTATTAATATCCAAAGTTCAGAATTCTACAAATTATGATTATACAATTAAAGTTACTCTTGACAATGCATTAGATATAAGCAGTCCAATTGCTTTTTATACAATTGACTTTACTTTTACCAAAACAGTTAGTTTAAGCGAGAGTAATTTACTTTATAATACAGCTACTTTTGTTCAAGATATTAATTCCGATGCTAAAACAATAAGTGTATTAGCAGAAGGTGATAGTTTAGATAATTATACTTTTGATACAAATATTACTAGTACTCATGTTATATTAAAATTCAAGTATACAAATATTAATTTAGTTAACAATTCATATGATAATGTTGGTTTTAATAAAGTGGAAGATGTAACCGAAACAGTTGAAACTACTTTGACAACAACTTCTGACCCACAATGGGTAACAGACATGCAATTATTATTATTTAAATCAATCCAAGTGATTATTGACGATAATATTATTGAAAAACTTGACCATCATACGTATAAAATTATAAATTCATTTAATGAAACAATTTATAGTAAAGAATTATTTGATAAATTAATTGAATTAAAAAAGAATATTGCATCCCAAGATATATATTTTTATTTACCATTAAAGTTTTTCTTTACACAACAATATTCTAAATATTTACCAATCTGTTCTATGAAAAATTCTAATATCAAGATTAAATTTAATACAAGTAAATTATCTCAATTAATGACTAATAGTGGCACTTTAACTAAAATAGTGAAACCCATTATTGATTTATTCTATACAACAATCACTTTATCACGTGAACAACTAGCTATAGTTCGCCAGAATACGTTATATCTTGCTCAGGTATCTTATAACTACTCTAGTTATTTATTAAATAATTTAATAGAGAGTAACCATATTAATCTATATCACATGATAAAAGATTTGTTTTTGGTAATACAAGAAGCTAATTCAACTGCTAGTTCAACAACTATAAGAGATTTATGGTACGAGGAATATTATACTAATTATAGTATTTATACAACTCTTAAAGATACAAATCAAACAGATCAAATACCAGATTATCATATATTTATTTTAGCAGATTATGAAAAAAGTAGTATATCAAATAGAGTAGCTTTAATTAACAGTAATTCAATATTAGCAAAATATGATATTAATTTTATTATTTATTTAGATGAAAAATACTTGAAATATATAAATGAAGATTTGAATAATTGGACTAATAAATTCTCACAAAAGATTAGTTTAATAACTCTTTACTTTGAAAAGATTTATCGTAATAAAGTAATCGTATCAGATACTGATATAATTGATACAATTAATATAAGAATGAATGGGGTTGATTTATTATCAACACAAAGTGCTAAATACTTTAATAATCTATTACCGAACATTAAAGGATATCAGTTGTTAGATGGATATTATATGTATTCATTTAATTATAATTCTTTAGATACACAACCCAATGGTCATTTGAACTTTAAGCCTATTGATGATATACAAATATATACTAAACTAAACCGAACTACAAATAATACCACATTAAAAATATATACTAAAGAGTATCGAGTAATTGAATTTAAGAACAATAAAGCTAAAATTATTTCATAATACTGTGCTATAATCTGTTTTATATATGAAATTTCATCGAACTAGTTCCATCTTTAATAACAAAAATATTATAATATATACCATATGCTTTAATATTGATTAAAGTTTGATAATTAACTATTTTATTTAAATTAAGTTGGATATAACTATCATCCATTTTACTAAAATTTAATGTACCATTTGCTTTATTTTCATTCGTATTAAGCCCAAAAGAATATTGATATATTCCCACACTACTAGTAAATTTATTCAAATAATTTTGTAAATAAGTATAGTATTGAAAGTTACTTATTTCAGTTCTCGCTATTGAATTAATTATTAATTTATTGCTTGTAATTAATGGTTCATTACTTGTTGTAAGAGGTAAAGAAGTATAATTAAAATGATCATTTATTTCTTTATTTGATACCAATTGAGCTCTCCATAAAAGTATTTTATGAGGATTACTTAGATGTAATTTATAATTATTATTAATACTTGCAATATCTTTATCAATTACATTTTGAATTAGTGGAACTATATAAGACATCTTATTATTCATAAAAAACCAACGTTCATTACTATCTAAATAAACATAATTTACTAAAAGATAAGAATCCTTTAATACAGGATAATTTGTATAAAAATAACTTTCATCCTTTATAAAAAGCGTATTATTTTTAGGATGTGCTGAATATAATGAATCATCTCCAATTATATCATATTTCGAATTATCAAGGGTAGCCATTATAAAATCATTTTGAACTTTATTATAATAAACTCTTTTAGTATTAATATCAAAATAAACAAATTGACCAACAGCTTTAATCCCATCTACCTTTTGTCTAATATATTCATTTTTATTGAATAAACATATAGTTGAATCAACTTCAAAATAATGTGTGGGAGTTTCATTATGACAATAACTAAAGTCATTAAATTCTAAATGTAATTTGACATCTTGTTTACTCAAGGCGACAATAGGTAAAGATAAACTATCTTCTAAATTAAAAAAGAATTTAAGAGGTATATATAGTTTATAACTTTTTTTACCATTAGTATAATCAGTTATAACTTTAATTTCTTTACCAATAATATCATTAATACCATTATGATAATATAACTCATGAAATATATTAAGCCAATCATTATAGTGTCTATTAATTAAAACACCTCCTATTTCAATATCAATATATTTAATAATAGCTAATCCAATTTTCTTAACCCATGCGAATTGTTTAATATCATCTGGTAAACTAGAATGTTTAGACATATGTATTTCTGGTAATTCAATAAATAAAGTAATATTATTAATCAAGTCAGCGGTTTTTGAAATATTAAGTGTGACACGTCTTCCAAAATTAGCGGTAGATTTAAAATATTGTGGTAGCACCTCAAAAGAAAAATGAGTATGTTTTTTATATACTTTTTTAAAATAAGTAATTTCTGGATTTTGTGATACAATTACGTTTTCTTTACCATATGATGCTAATAATAATAATCCTAATCCCATTATTATTATTAGTTAGATTAATTGTGTTTAATTAGTTTACTAAATAATTTAACATTATTAATATTTTCTAAACACATATATATATGGATTTAACAAATATTACAATATTTGGTATATCGGGAAAAATATTATTATTGTTTGTTTTAATAATAGGAGGGATAGCATATATTATATACAATCATGGTCTAAAAGAAACATTACAAAATAAAGAATCAAAGGTTCTTAATTACTATGGTGGGAATCATTGTCCTCATTCTCGCATAGGTAGTTCAATGTATGATTTAATTAGTAATAATTTTCATACTAAATATCCCAATGTATCTATTAACTATTATTGGTCTGGTGAAGCAGATGACGAATTCATTAGAGCAAATATTGAATATGTTCCAACTATTACAAATAATTATAATCAACAATTATTTATTGGTTTACCAGAAGGGAATGTACCAGATGATAAATCAGACCAAGAATTAGAACAAATTCTTTTGGATAATATTTATAATCAATTATAGTTCATGTTTAAATTCTAGTTGTTCTATATTTTGTTTATTAAAACTTTCAAATCCTCTCAAAGCACCATACCATGCCCCAGCAATAGTTCCAGTAGAATCATTATCTCCAAAATGTAATGTGGAAAAATATAGTAAACTTTCCCAATTATATTTTATTTTTTCAGGTTCATCTAATGATAATATTCGACTATCAGATGAAATCGACATTAATAGTGCGTCATATGCAATTATAGTAGCTCCAACTCCTGTCGAACCAAATTTACTAAAATCACCTTTATCGTGTCTTAATTGTACACCTGGAGTATAATCTAGTAAATCATTTAATCTATCAGCACTAAATGTAAATTCACGTGGTTTTAATTCTAATTTTGCTAAACGATATTCTCTATACTTGTACCACAAAGACCAAAATTCATCTTTATCTTTCAAGTATTTTGAATAGATATTAGTTGTTTTCATAAACTTGTCAATCTTGCCACTTTCATATAATTTTATTAATAATTTATTCCATTTCCATGGATAAATATTTCTCATAGCGTATGATGTAAATAACGCAGTTACTAATCCACCCAAAAATCCAAGTGGGTAATTATGTGTTAACCTACTAGATTGTATAGATTTTTCGATTAAAATGTCTACTTCCTCTTCCTTATAATATTTTAAACCAATATAACTAGTTCGCATTGCCGCACCATTACCACCCATTGTTTTAGAATAAGTTATTTTATTAATATCATCAGATTTTGATAATATTCTTAGAGATTTGAGAGTAGTATAACCTGAAGCTCGTTTATTCTTTTCTAATTCTGGTAATGCTTTGATATATTCATCTATAAAATCATTTAATTCTCCTCCTTTTTCACAAGCTTTTTTAGTAGCAATCATTAATATTGTATCATCGCTTGCATACCATTTACTAATATTTATTTGATAACCTCCTAAAGCGAAAAAATGATGCACTATTTCATTTTGAATAAGATTGGCATGTTTCAAATTATTGATAGATGTATTAAAATTAAATTCCCATTGTCCATTTTTAAATCCAAGTGTATCAAGATATGATGCTATTACTAATGATGCTTTAATTTTTTCATGATTATTATTTGTCATATAATAAATATTAGATTTATTATCCATATAAAAAATTTAAAGATTAAAATGTATATTTAATTAATGGAAAAGATTGAGTTTAAGGATCTAGAATATAATTTATATGAATTACTTGGTATTGAAATAGGTGCTCCGATAAAAACCGTTAAAACTGCTTTTAGAAGTATTGTTAAAAAGTTTCATCCAGATAAGATTTCGAAACTAGAAGAAAATATATATTATAATATTACTATGGCAAATCATATTTTATCTAATGAACAATCTAAAAATAGATATGATAATTGGTTATTAAAAAGTAACAAGTCTCACGATGATTTAAAAAAAAATTTTAAAAGTGATGACATTAAACAATACTTTCCTAAATCTAGCCGAGAAGCTCAGGTAAAGTTTAAGAATGATTCAGATTGTTTATTAAAAAGACATGGTATGGTTAATGAAGATACTAGGAATATTACTGTAAGATATAAAGAAAAAGATAGTCAGCGAAGAGAAATGAAAGCAGTTACTCGAGAAGATTTCAATGATATGGATGAATTTAATAATAGATTTATAGAACGTAAACAAGATGGCTCATATTCTGATAAAATTATTAAATATGATAATGCCAATATTGTACCGTATGAAAAGAGTAGAAATAATATATCTTATGTTGAATTAAAAAATTTTAATAAATTATATGTAGAAGATACCGTGCAAACTTCATCATTTACTAGTTTAAACAGAGCATTTACTCTTCAACCTGTTATGAAAAATCCGAAAAGTTCCGATATTAATTATGAAATAAACGAATATAATAATTTAACAGATGATATAGCTAATAATGCTAACAAGTGTAATCTGGGTAATTTGGATTTTTAAGTTCATTAAATACACCACTCATAATATTATTAACTATTTTGGTAGCAATAAAGTTAATATTATTTATACAATATTCTTTTGTTTTATGGTAACCATGTTTAAATAAATATAATTTATAATCTTTGTCTGCATTATATTTATTTATTTCCCATACAGAATTTAAAACAATAATATTATCATGATCAAATTTCTTAATAGTCGTATTTTTCATAAAAATACATAATATTCCAAAAAAATAGTCTAATATATTAGTAATTCCATCAGGAGTGTTGTTTTGTGTATAAAATTCCAAGCATATACCTATTGTTTTATCTAGTTCACAATATTCCAAGCCAAAATTATTACTCATACCACCATCTATATATAAATTATTTTTATATTTAACAGGTGTAAAAACGAATGGAACAGATATTGACATTCTAATTGCCAAAATTATAGACATTTCGGGAGTAGTTAAATGAGATAGTACTTTTTCTTCCCGTGTAGTATAATTTACTACTATTATTTTTAAAGTTTTATTCGTCCGCTTATATAATTCATTAAATGTAATATCATATAACTTTAATTTATTATAAATTAATGTTTGAATAATTGTTATTATCTTGGCGCCATTATCGAGTCCATAATTTTCTAGTAAATAATCTAAATTGAAATCAAATTTAATTTTATCTAAATCTAATTGATAAAGTATTTTAATAATAGTATCACAGTCATATCCAATAACTATAAATAAACAAATAATAGAACCAGCCGAAGTACCAATAAATTTTTTTATTTTTTCTAATACAAGTATATTTTTATCTGATAAATATTTTAATCCACCAATTATAGAAAATCCGTTAATACCACCACCACTTAAACATAATGTATCGTATAACATTAAAATATGAATGTATTTATATTTTATATATCTATATTTTATATTTATATGTGACAATAGCTGTTAACAATGCGATACAATACTTGTGTTGTTTGTCTCAATTGTTTTAACTAAAGTTTGAATGCAAATTAAAACGTATGTTAACACATATGGTTAAAGCATCAGATTTGATTAAAGAACAGGATGAAAAATCGAAACACAAAAATAAAGTTTTTAATAAAATATATAAAAGAATTGAAAAGAAAATAACACAGTCCAGCAACGTTAATTTGTATGAATGTTGGTACGAAATACCCGAATTTATTTTAAATTTACCATTATATTGTTTAAAAGATTGCAAAAAATATGTTATACATAAATTACATCACAACGGATTTAAAACAGTTATGTTAAGTGATACCATTATTATGGTATCATGGAAACCAAATAAGACATAAGAATATATGGCAAGCAGGGGTAATGGGATATGTTAGAAGTTATGATTATGCTATTGTATTGTCTTTAATTCTATTAATGAACGAATTTTAGCTAAATCTTCAGGAAAAATATAGAACCCTTTTTGATTACTTAGTTCGATAGGTTTTCTATATGAATGAATTAATAAAACTAGAATAATAACAATTAGGGTAATTAGAATAAAAATAGTTAGTTCGCGGTTTTCAGTAATTTTATTCATAGTTGTATTATACATTCTTTCATATATTGGTTCTTTGTTAATGGGAGTTTTATTAACATTAGATTCTTTGTCTTCTGATTCGCTATGTGTTGATTGATAATGTTCGATAATAAAAAGTTCTTTTAATTTGTTCTTGCATTCTTGACATTTAGAAACATGTTCTATTATATTACAGGATTCTGTATCATTCGAATTTTTTATATGTTTATTTTCTTGTTTTGATGAACTGAATGATTCTTTTTTCTTATCCGTAATACCCCATGCATCATTGATACTGGTATATTGTATCATTTATAATTATGATATTTGAGATAAAAATTTTATACGTTTAATATTAAAGAAAAGAATATTAATTATAAATATATGAATTCAGATACGAGTTCGGATCTAAACATAAACTACTTAAACAAATTTGGTGATGAAATAAAACAAGAAGAACCGAAAAAAGAAAGTGATACCGATTATTATTTAAATATGTTAGCTAATGTAAATAAAACTGTACAAGAATCAGAAAAATCATCATCCTTAAATTTAAGTGATATGAAAGACAGCGACAAATCAACAAGTAGTATTAATAGCTCGAGTTCTAGACAAACAACGGTTTCATCTAAACCTAAATATGAAACTGTTGATATGAATACATCTTTTACCAAAAAGACTAGCAATCATAATAGCAAGAACCGGGGTGATAGAACGGAACATAGATATAGTTCAGAATATGATAGAACTGTTACACATTCTCCAGTTAAATTAAGCCCTCAAGAAATTCGTATGAAAAAGATCGAATTATTAAGAAAATTATGTGAATTAAAACAAAAAGGTTATAAACTTTCTAAAGAATATGATTTCAATTCAACAATGGAAGATATGGAATATGAATATGATCTTCTTAAAAGTTTTGCTGATAAACGAAACGGGATTAAATTATATAAAAATATTTTATTAAATGTTTGTTCAGTTACAGAATTTATAAATGATAAATATGACCCATTTAGTTTCCAATTGTCTGGTTGGTCAGAACATATGAGTGTTGAAGTAGATAGTTATGATGATGTATTAGAAGAACTTTATGAAAAATATAAAGGTAAAGGCAGTACAATGCCACCTGAATTAAAATTACTTTTACTAGTATTAGCATCTGCATCTGCTTTCCATTTTTCCAAAGCACATTTATCAAATATACCTGGATTAGATAAAGTTTTAGAAAAAAATCCCGACTTAATTTCTAATTTAATAAATGGTAAAAAACAATCCTCTAATTTTATGACTCAACAAGAAATCAATTTGGAACAACAACGTAAAGATTTACAAGAACGAGAACGAAGATTCAAAGAACAACAAAGAGAAAAACGTCAAACATCACAATATGTTCCTAAAAGTAATGAAATGCACCAACAACGGCAACAACCTGTAAATGTTAACCCAGCTGAATCTGTAGAAAGTTATCAAAATGCACACTATCCGGTTGATACAAATTCACAAACTTCTATTATAAATAATGCTCCAAGTATAAGAGCACCAGATTCAGTTAATGAAATCTTAAATAGATTACATGCTAGAGAACAACAAAGTGTTACAGATACACAGGAAGAAACGAGTGCAAATAATGATCGAATTGTATCTGATACAACTTTAAGTGAAAGTAAACGACGTGGTAGGAAAAAAAAGTCTTTAATGAAAATAACTTAACTTCTTTAAATAAGTAGAAAATAATAGATAATTTAAAGGAGTGTGGGTTTTTTTTATGTATATATGGATAATCCACAACGCAGAGGTAGAAAACCAAAAGGAAAAATTATACAATATACACCAGTCGTGGTAAATACGGAAACACCGATAATTGCCCATTTACCAATAGAATATAATGAAAATGAAAATGAAGATGACGATAATGATATCTTTATTAAAACTGAAACACCTAAAAAAAAATTATCTATTTCTAATAAGGATAAAAAAATAAAAGAACTTTCAAGTAAAATAGAAATTTTAACCGAAAAATTAAAATCATATGAAACATCTTCAGTTCCTCAAGTATTTAAGGTAGAAGATATAAAAAATGCGAAATGTTGGTGGTGTAGATATGATTTCACTACACCCAAAGTTGAATTAGTTGAACATTATTTTAATAATAAATTTCATTGTATTGGTTGTTTTTGTTCTTATAATTGTGCTTTATCTTATAATATAAATTTAAATGACGAAAATGTATCAAAGAAAACTGCTTTATTACATTTTCATTATAAAAACACATATAATAAACATATTATAATAAGACCAGCTCCTTCATGGAAAATATTAAAAGATGCAGGAGGTCCTACTAATATTAAAGAATATCGGGAAAATTTTATTACTAATCGGGATAATTACTTGTATATAAAACCACCAATGGTTTCAAGAATTGCACATATTGAAAAAACACCAAGAGTAGTTAGTAATATTCCTAAAAAAAACGAGCTTGTTTTAAAACGATCAAAACCATTAAATTCATCTAAATATACACTTGAAACAACAATGGGTTTAAAAAAAATAATGAATCATAGTGATACTAACTAACCTTAACATAAATAGGAGGTTTAATATATTGACTTTTTTCTTTCAAACTATTAATAAAATCATTATGATGTTCTTTATTTATAGTTGGTGAATTTGATATTAATTTATAATTTGGAACACTATCAACTAAAATTTCAAATTCCAAGTTTATTTCTTTTATTGTATCATTTAATAGTTTTCTAGTATTTTCGACTCCGCCAATTGACACTATTCCTAATTCAGAAATAATTTTATTATTTGTTTCATTATAATGTTCATTTAATGAATCTTTAATATATTGATACAATACTTGGTCATAATTAATTAATTCAAGATTTTGATTTATATATTCATATAATGATAAATCAGATGTTTCAACTCTTGCAATATCCAAAGGATGAATTACATTTGTCCATAGTTTAACAAGATCTAATTTATTAACAAAACTATATCTTGTAAAAAACCTTAATAATGCATTTTTATTAATCTGTTCTTTAACAAATTCTTTATATTTTTCGTCTTCTTTATCTATGTATGCTATACTTATAACTATCGTTGAATATTCGTCGTTTCCAATTTCTTCTACTTTACCAATTAAAGGTTTATTTAATGGTGTTATTTTATTCCAACTTTTTATACGTCTTTTTAGTGTTGCAAATCGATGTGGCATAACAACAGATAAATTATAATCTAGTAAATAACAATTTAAAATATCTTTATCACGAGAGGTAAATATAAAATTAACAAATGCTTTTTCTTGGGGTAAATCATGTCCATAAAATCTAAGAGATGTCATTATAATTTAAATATTCTTAGTAAATAGGTTTTTATATCAATTTTTATTTTTGTATTGAAAATACAAGTATTTTCAATTCTAAAACTAACTTCTGATTTGGAAAGAAAAGAAAAAAAGAGTTTTTCTTTACCCAAATCAATTTTTATTATAACAAAAACCTTAGGTTTTTGTTATAATAACTGCAATGCATAGCATTGCATAGCATTGCATAGCATTGCATAGCATTGCATAGGGTTTATGCGATACCTGACTTGCTTTATTATTAATAAAATCAATATCCGGATACAATTATTTATTTTTGTATTGAAAATATTTATATCAGCTTATTATAAGATGACAA
>Ga0233439_10001356_pt1 | contig 31481 bp, 45 predicted proteins | sample SI_123_September_6_FD_182713 | JGI IMG/M metagenome (GOLD analysis project Ga0233439, IMG submission 182713) | Seawater microbial communities from Saanich Inlet, British Columbia, Canada - SI_123_September2016_100_MG | ecosystem: Environmental > Aquatic > Marine > Inlet | place: Canada: British... | reverse complement strand
ATATGCATTGATGAAAGGTATGATTCCGCCCGGTCTTCCGCTTGCCATGTTTGTATCAAATCTGATTTTTGCATCTATCATCTCCTGTTTGGCTATTTCGTCCGATCCGAACGTTCTTGCCATTGCTGTAGTAGTATCATATTTAGCCCAGTGTACGGGTGATGGTAAATTAGACCTGTATCCCACTCCAAGTTGTTGAGTCACACCAAACACGTTGCCGGCTGCCTTGATTCTGTTACCCAGTCCGGTGTTTGCCATCATATCTGCATATGCGTTTGCTGCGTCAAATGCGGATCTATCCCATCCCCCACCATTCCAGGTAGTATTAGCGTTAGCACCATTGTTAATTTCTGATTGTGAATAACCTCTACCACCTGATGATACATTATATCCTCTATTCATCAATTCCATACCTCTTATTGCTTGTTCTGCCGGAGTACCATAAGCACCACCTAATGACCTGAAATTCATATTAGTATTGGTTTTAGTAAAGTCTAATCCTTGTGCTTGTAATCTGGATAATGCTGCTACCATGCCACTTGATCGTCCAAAGTTTTTATTACCTGCTAACATGTTTTGTGCTATTTCTAATCCACCTGTACCTGCGTGAAATATTGTTCGTGATGGATCTAATTTATCTTTACCTTGTAAGAAAAATGCTAGTCCAGATCTATTAGATGTTATAGATTCTGACATTCCGGTAGGTCTGTACCCTCCTAACTCAGATGATATGTTGTCTACGCCACCTAAAAAGTTATCAGCACCTTTAACTGACTCTATATTCATGGCTTTGCGAGCTGGTGATTCCATTGTAAAGTTCTCTGTTTCAAGAGACGTCACTCTAGCCAGTTCCATTATCTCATTAAATTGCGGTGAATCCTCTGAATGTTTTTCCAGTTCACCTATCAACCATAATTCTTGTTCTGGCGGACTTAATGAATAGAACTGCATTGCGCCTTCTGCTGATCCGAGAGCACCGTACATGTTAGACTCATAGTTAGATGAACTTGAAGTATTGATGACAGGTGTGGCTACGTTTGGTTTATTTCTACTGAATCTGCCTCCGCTTGGTTGAACCCAAGGAGTAGGTGTTTCTGCTGCCGTTGTAATTGGAACTCCGTTTCTACCGGTAGTTCTACTTTGATGTGATGATGATAAACCTGTAAACATTGTGTTGGATGTCAAGTACAATCCGTTATCACCGAATGCTAAATCACCACCCGTACTGCCCTGATACATTGAGTTGACACTTCCTCTTCTTCCGCTAGTTCCTATATCTCCTCTTTCTGCTGATGGTTCGTTAGATGCTTCAAAGGAACTCTTATATCTGTTCTCACTGCCTCTTCTACTTACGTAAGGTGCCGACAAGTCCTGTACTGTCTCTACAACAGACTGACCTGGTATTGCCTTACCTGCACCTACAGACGAGGAAAACCTATCAGAACCACCCACCGTATTTGTGGATGTGAATGAACCGGTATCGCCACCACCACCGGCTGAGATGCCAGATCCAGTTGCTCCACCTGAACTATAATTTGGGCTTCCAACGCCCGGACTAAAACCCGAACCACCGCCTACACCAATCTGTGCGGCATGCTTTATTCTTGACAAGTCTCCGGATTGTAGGGCTGCTTCCTTCATCATTTTTATATAGTTCTGCATAGGTTGTGTCATATCTTTATATGATTTATTTTGTTTATCTAAAGCGGCTGTCTGTTCGTTAATTGCTAAAGTACCATCATCAACTGCTTTGGTAGATTCTAACTCTATACCTAGGAAACCTTTGATAGCATCCGTAACACCAAACATATTAGTTGTGAGAATTGCTACTACTGCTGCTATAGCCATAATTGCTATACCTACTGGACCCATTGCAAACGTTAGTGCTCTGGTTGCCACAGTTGCTATTCTAGTTGCTATGGTTTGTCCAGTTAATGCCACTACATTCATACCACCTGCATGATTAGATGCTATAAGCGATCTGGTGTTACTCCAGTTTGCCAATGCATTCCATTTAAGTGAGATGGTATGTGCTTTAGTTGTAATGATCTGTTTAACTCGGGTTATCTGTTCTGCTGACATCATGTTAGATAGAACCATCATGGTAGATACACCAACGTTTGCTATGTTTGCAAAGAACAACATATATACATCCGTAACTGCACCCTGTTCGATCTTTAGTTTGTCTGTCTTAACTGCCAAATCTGCCGTGGCGGTTGCTATCTCTTTGGTAATTAATACTGCATCCCTGCCTGCTCCGTTACCTGCTTCCTGTAATTTAACTAACTGGACTTGTTTTCTTGCCAATAGATCCTGTGCTCTTTGTAATCCAACTGCTGAGGCGGCTGCCCTGTTTTGTACTCTATCAAGGTTAGAAAGTGAAGTGAAAGTCTGTACTGCTGAGGTGGAAAGGTTTAACATACCCATACTCATTGTCTGGAATCCTACTGCTCCGGCTGCTGCTCCCTGTGTTGTCTTAGTTATTGTGCCACCCAACTGATCTACTGACATTTTTGCCTTATTTGCACCTTGTGTTATACCTTGATTGGTCTTGTTAGCCGCTGTTAATAACCTACCATAATCTGCTATAGCCTTACGTACGTCTACATTAATTAAAATATTACTCTTAATTCCCATTACTACTATAACCTATCAATCCATTACAAGAAGTATTACTCTACTTTAACATCTTTTCTTGTGATGAATTTACCTGTACGCCTACGTCTTGATAGAGTTCTCTTAAATGATTTACGACCTGTCTTTGCTTTCTGTATTCCACCACCTCTACCTCTTCTGGCGTTACGTTTGGTCCCAGTCATACCTACTGTCTTGGATAAGTTAACATGTTTAATCTTTGGTGCCGCTTTACCTGCTCTGGTGATAGGTGCATGTTTTAACGTAAGAGACATACTTAAATCTAGAATAGCCTTGTCAACTGCTTTTGTCAATAATGTCTGTAAGAACCGGTTGGCATCTGACGCCTTTATGTCTACTGTGGATCTAAAAAATTCTTCTCCGCCAATAAAGAAATGCATTGCCTTTCCACTCTTAGCCACAATAGTTCTTGCACTAACCCCTACAGTAACTCTTTCATATGCTTCCGGGTTATCAGTACCTATTACAATTTTATCCGTTGTCTTCTCAAATATCTTCCAAGAATCTCTTAACTCACCACTGTCTACGGGTGACAGATCTTTGATATAATTCAATAAACCTTTTGACAACAAGTCTACAAATTCTTGTCTATATCTATCTCCATTTTTTATGGATTGTTTCATGTCCCTAATCATCTTCTTCCATTGATTATCAAAGACTACTGATTTTGTCATTCTGATTCTTCTTGTTGAATCATCTTAACACGAAGTAATTTGCTGATGTAAGGTAATCCCTTTTCTGTGACTAGACTGATAGCCTCAGACATCGTTCCATATCCGGCAGATACATAGTTATTAAGTATCATTAACTCTGATATTTCTGGAAATGCTGATAGGGCTTTACCTCGTTCTACTTTGTCTCCGGTAATTGATTTGCGTATAGCTTCACCGCTTCGATCGAACTCCAGTTGACTAAAAAAATTAGAACTTCTTCGCTTAATTTACCCAGTTCAGCCACAGTTAGTATCTCAGATGCTTGATCATATGACAGTGGATTATCTAAGCCCAATGCGGTTATCTTTGTGTAGAAATCTATATTTAGTTTCTCTGCTTGTTCTTCTGTTGTTTTAGTATCTTTGCCGGTAGCCAGTTTTACTAGTTTATTTCTTAAATCGTTTATGGGTTGAAATTGTTTTGCAGATACAAAATCTTTGAATTTAAAAGTCTTTATTATTTCTTCTCCACGTTTAACTAACAGTTCACCGTCTTGGTAATTCGTTTCAATCATGATAATAAAAAAGAAAAAGTAGTATATAAACACCTACTATTATGCGGCTGCGATAGTTACTGAACCTGCTCTTGCGGTGATAGATTCTCTGAATCCGTCTGCATTGGAAGCGGTCTTTTGTCTAGAGTATGATGTGATTACACAGTCAACGAATTTTAATACCTTATCTGGTGATGTAGAGATTACGTATTGTGCCGCTCTTTCAGTTTTTGCTACAAAGTCAGTTTCTAATGTTACTGCTTTTACGAAACAATCTACTGAAAAGTCGATTCTTCTTGTTGATGCTTTGCAATAAACGATCTGGGCTGTGCCGTTAATTGCTTGTATTGACATACCTCTAGTTACAGTTGCACTAAATTTACTTTCTGGGAATGCTGCTGAATTCCAGTCAAACGGATCAACTCCACTACCTGTGTGTGTAATAGTTGCTGCTGATTTCTCAGATGCGTAGGTCGGTGATGCTGATGCATATGGACTGGCTGTCGTAGGTAATGTTATTTCTCTACAAACAAATGTCATAGTTGCGGACCAAATTCCTCTGTCCAAATTAACGGTGCATGAGGTAGGTCTGCATCCATACATTGCTGTATAGTTCTCAACACCATTAAGATATTCAGAAAACATCATATTCAATGATTCATCAATAGAACCTGTGCCGCCACCGGAAGGTGAAAAGGCGTAGTTAATTAATGTTGTATCAGTCATTTCAAATGAAATACTGAACGTATAGTTTTCCATAGTCTTAACGGCATCTATAACATCTTCGTTACCTAATACGTCTGTATCAGAGTGCTGAATATCCGGCTGTAAATTTATGTCTGTAACCTTGCCTACTGGGAGTAATGTGAATGTACCTGTTTTAACTACACCGTAATTGGCGGGTGTTGTAACGGTATCTCCTTCTCCTATGTATTGCAAGACTTTAACAAAATCGCGTTTGGATTGTATGTTATGTGCTGTTGCCATTGTAAATACTTAGTTAACAAGTGATATAAAGAAGTATTATTAGGTCTTTATCTTGAACCAATTACAAAATAATGAGCCTTGAGAAGATACCCTTAAAGCAGAATCATCATCCACTCCTACGAATTCCCATTCTATTTCGGTATCTTGGAATGATTCTATCTCAGAATCTTGAGTACCTAGAGCCAGAACACCATCTACTCCGTTTGATTTCTTTATTCTAGTTGACTCATTTGGCCTTAATTCCCACAATATGCGGTTAACTTCGTCCTCGAATAGATACATAGTAGTAGGGTTCTCAGCCCATATGTCTATCATAATCTCAGTTTTATAATAATGTGAGAAATCTCCATTAGGTTCGTCCTCTATCATACGTTCAGTTGAAACTACAGAAGTCTTTATAATGTTAGGTGATGTCATGAAATCTTCATCCACATTCATACTAGGAATATAAGATAAAGGTTCTATTACTGGAGTTATTGATGAAGTGTTTGAAGCATTCCAGTCTGCTGTTATATGTGCTGCTATGGTTACATCCATAGGCTCTCTTGAACCAACCAGATGTCTGATAGTTACTGTCAATCCTGTGATACAAATCTAATGTGATAAGATTCGCCTCTTACTGAAGTTGTCTGATCCATGAAATCATCTAGCATCTGCTTGCCCATGACAGTTCGTTGTGACTCAGATCTAGGATCCCTCTGTTCCTGTAACATGCCTGCGGCTAACTGATTGGCTATTGATTCAAACTTTATGGGTTTATCGTCCCCTGTAAGTTCTAGTCTTATATTAAGTTTAGAGTTAATGTAATCTGTTGCAGACTGCAATGCGCTGGTCACGCCTGTCGGTGTTACTGCCTTTGCCGTTCCATAAACTAGCGTCTCGACTGTAGCAGCGGTACCATAAACCATGATAGATGTATGTATTGGTCAATTACAAGAAGTAATTAGTTTAAATCGTCTCTAAAGTCATACATACGATACATTACTCTTCTCCATCTTAAACCAAATCTTCTCCATGTCCGTAGATAGTATATCTGGTTGTCTATTTCCTTGTCTGTCAAACGCTGAACTGTTTTATCCATGGATTCGGTTCTGTTATGTACGGCTGCCGTATGCCAGTTTAGTTCCTTGCCTTTAAGATTGCCAGAGGCATCATTGACTGATAACACTGATCGTCTGGTATGATCATATGAATACAGTAATACGTGTCCTAATCCGTGTGACATCATTGCCAGGTTAGAAGCCATACGCATGTCGTCTTTGTTGTCTAGAATAAACAGATCTATCTCGAATTGGCCTACCTTCTCATGAGGTATGAGGTCCGATAGACTGCCTGTGTCTCCCGTACGCCAGTTATATTCTCCGTACATTTTACTATACATGGTCGTAGGAAAAAATCTTACTCTGAATTTCATAACCCTTGCCAAGGTGTATTCTCGGGTTGACTCGTTCTCAATGTGAGATATGTGATCTTCCAACCACTTGTACATGATCTTAGTATATCTCATTCTTTCATACAAACCGATATTTTTAAAACCGGTGAATTTTATATCCATAATTAAAAAAGAGGCTAATCCTCGTCTACCATAAATCTTCCACTCTCTTGAATTGCTGATCCATTTGACTTTATGAATTTATTCTTCAATGTGGATGTTTTATAGTTCTTTTTCTGTGTCTCAATGACTGCCAGTTCTTTATCACTTAACTTGAGTAGTTTTGCTTTCATATCAAGAAGTCTTTTTTTCTCGATATTATACTCTATAGTCTTGATTGTCAATCGTTGGTAGTTCTCTTCTAGGTAATTGAGTTCCACATTAATCTGTGCTATAGTTAGTTGAACCATAAAAAAGAAGGGAGTTATCTAGTATATAAGTAGGTACTAAACCGATTTATTAGATGCTACTCTTCTGCCTAGACCTAATACAGCGAATGAGGCTAATACGCCTGCTATCACTATTAGTTTTACATCACTCCATAATGCCCTGCCTTCTGTGGATTCAAATCCATAGATATATGCACCTAAGGCCACATATGCTACTGCTCCAAAGACCAGGAGTGATATAAGTACGACTTGGATTTTACCAATCATATTATCATCTATCTTGAGAATCATAAAAAAGAGAGATATAAAGTAGTATATAAGTACCTAAACTACAGATATATAGATGGCTATTATCATGCCTATGGATGCTATAATACTGAATGTTCTCTCCCATCCCCATTTATTCTTATTAGACGTATTGTCCCTAAACTCTTGCTGTACCTTGTGATATTCTTCCTGTTTTGTGATTCTATTGCATAGATCTGATATTTTTATGTCCATTACGTCAAGTTTGTCGAAAATACGTTGAAGCAGCATATCTTCCATGTGGTATATAATATAAATGTCACCTAAAGAAAGTAAAAAGGGAGGGTTAGTCCTCTAGGTGATTTTGGTAAAAGTTGTGATCCTCTTTCCACTCGTTTGCGATTGGTTCAGCGATCAACTCCTGTACCTTCTTGTCCTCAGCGGTTGCCTGTCTGTCGCCATACTCGTTCATGAAATTCATATAGTCATCCAAGACTTGTGACTCATAACTGATCTTTCCGTCAGTACCGAATCGTATCTCGTTTTGACGTTTGATTTCAGACTCGTCTATGCCGTTATACAGCATGTTACAGCCGAACTGTTTCTTGTACTGTTGACTGTGTGCGTTGCTGTCACAGATTAGACTCTCGTTGACTCCACTGTCCGTTGCAACCAGACTGTCATAGTTAACGGCCTGTATGTCAGGTGTGAACTTGTCATTCAGTGAGTACTGTTTGCTACCAAAGTCAAAGTTCTGATAGCCTACACCGAGTTTATAGATTTCTTGCTGTGCTTGACACTCTTCTATTGCCATAGCAAGTTCTCCCAAGACTCCTTCATACTTTACGTTGTTGACTGACCACAGTTGAAAGTCTGAGACTTCAAACTCTCTTGCGGTTTGGAAGTGTTGAGTTCTTTCATCCATTCCTTGACTGCATGTGTTAAGTTCCTTTAGCAGGTTCATTAGAACTGAATCTCTTGCAGTTGCGATACCCCTGTCGAGTTTCTCCTCAATCTCTTGAATTGTCTGCTCGTTAGGTGTGAGTTTTGCCTTCTCTACTGCAATTTCGGCCAATGCTTCTTCCGTAAGTCTTGCAAGTTCTTGATCATATATCTCGTTTGAGAGTACAGCCTTGAATTCTTTCAAGTCCTCAATGGTGAATACATCTCTAATGCCTTGCCAAACGCACTGATATTCTATTGCGATTTCGTCAAACGTACATGATTGACCATGTGATTGAAATGGTACCTGTACTACTGACTCTTCCGCGTATGCGTATGTTGTAGTTCCTACTGTCAGTAGGACCACTAATGCTAGTATTTTATTATTCATGTGTAGATATAATGCGGCACCTATTTAAAGTTTACTGAGATAAAAAAGAGTTTTGATTAAGTATTAGCCTAATCGTTTTTACTTGAAAGAATTACGAATGCGGTTGCATCTAAGACGACTGCATTGACTCTGTGTGTTGCAACAATGTCAACGGATTGTCTTACGATGTTCTTGCCAAATTCGAGTTCGATATCTCTGCCTACTGCTAGACCAAATGCTTTACCTTTCATGAAACAGATATTTCTAGCTGCGTTATTAAGGTCTGTTTTAATAGAGTTGGTGACGAATATCTCAATACCGAAGTACAGATTGATTCTACCTTGTCTACTAATTTCAGGTGAACTGTTTTGGATAAAGTTAACTATAACTGTATCTTGTATGAGTTCTTTTTGTGCTTTTGGTGTAAGAGCAATAACTGCTGAACCGTTTTCTGGGTCGTGACCTTGGGATTGGAGTCTTACTTTTGCTGCTTCAATTCCGGCTGCTTTCATGACACCTAGGGCGTCTTCTGCTGCGTTGTCTGCGACTGCTGCACCTGTAGTAGCACCTAAATGGTTTGCACCAAAGTCTACTGAGGTACTGGCTGCGATTGTTGATAAAACAATAGTTACTTCATCTTCAAAGGCTCGTGTTCTAGCTGTTTCACGGATCTTCTCGAGTAAGTCTTTTGGATATTTCTCAACTTCTGCTTTGAGCACGTTTTGTCTAAAGCCTCTAACTGTGTTAGCGGAGACTTCGATTGCGGTCAAAGTGGAGGTTGCTGGAGTGATATCTGTTGAGACATGCTCTGTGATAGTTCCGAATGCTGGGATGTCGAGAGTATAGAATCTTACAGTATCATTTCCTTGCGGAATGACTTTTACTTGTACCCACGGTCTAATAGTTTTTACTAATATACCACCTGGTAGGATAACGATTTGTTGTCCTACATCAACGCCAGGAATTGTACCAGATGTTGATACGGCTTCTGAGAATTGACTTGGTTTGAATACACTGTGTTTTTCTAAGAATTCCTCTTTGTCAATTTTAATAGATACTTGTTCTCCGGAGAGGACTTTTTCTAATAGTGTGACTTGTTCATCTACTTGTGATTCTTCCCATTGTTTAGGAGATACACTTTCGCTGACTTCGGATTTCTTTGCTTCGGTTTTGACTAATTCCGTTTGGATTTTAGCGGTTTCCTCGGCTACTCTTTTCTCTACCATATCTTTGATAGAGTTTTCAAGTGATGTTTTTGATTCAAGTTCTGCTGCTTCATCTTTTGCTTTTTGATCTGCTTTACATTTTAGATCGTCTGCTGCACAGTCTTCGGCTTCTTTAGCTGCTACTGATTTCTCAGCGGCATCTACTTCTGCTTTTTTAAGGTGTGCATCGAGTCGGGCTGAAACGGCTGCATCTACTTTTGCATCAAATTCTGCATTTAGTTCTTGTTCAGTTTTTTCACTAGTCATTACTTTATTATCTAAGGTTTCTGTATTAATAGAAGTAATTACACACTCTGTAGAGAACAATTCAACTGAATGTTTACCGCATTTTGATTCTGATAATGATAACGAGACTTCTGGGATTCCTGGAGCCTCACCCAATAGAATAGACATCTCATTGAAGGTTACGTCGATAGGAGTTGACATGCAATCACCACCGTCAGGGTGACAGATCGTTGATTCCTCGTTTGCTGACAGTCCAAGAGATACCTTTACGTCATCGCCTGAATCTATAAGTGCCTGTACCTGTGACTCTACCATTTGATTGTTAATGGTTGCCTGATAATTGAGGTGTTCTTTTTCTTTGTCCCAAACTAGATGTGACTCACCAATTACGCCTGAATCGGTCTTGTCGTGATTTAATCTTAGTTTTACAATCTTGTCATGTCCCTTTGCAAGTTCGGAAGCGAAATAGAAATTACCATTAAGTGACTTTCTAGGCATGGCTAGAGTACCGTTTACTTTTAACATGATTTAATTGGGTTCTACGGCATTACAAGAAGTATTTAGATGTCCAGGAGTAACAACTGATTTACTATTGTATGAGATTTGAAGAACTTGTTTAGTTTTAACTCTACGTTGTTAAGTTTGCCTTTTACTGTTATGTCTCCTACCGTAGATACTGCCGAATGTATTGGTTTATATACCTCACGTAATATCTTGGATGATATAGTCATACTGTCAGGATATGATATTTTGGACTCTACATTTGAGTTAAACCCAGTTAGTATCTTGCCCTCTGCTTTTAGGTAAACAGGTATGATCAAACCTGACGATACTTTTAGTACTGCACTTCCTTCCATTAACTGCTTAGGTAACTTTTTGAATCTTCTTTTGGATACTCCGCCAGATGGTATGAATTTAGTATTGAATATTGCCTTGTTAAACAGAGTGGAGTTAAATACGGTCATCTATCCGACCTGGACTTCTACAATGGATCCGTTCTTTTTAATCTTGATAAAAAGACCTTGATTGTTATCGTCTATCGTCTTTACATACATCGTACCCGTACCCGAACTTGGATCTGACGGAGCGCTTGACTGAACTGTCCAGTCCTGTGTAGTATGTGCTCCACCACCTGCACCATCTATGGCTGCCTGCAATCCGTCGGTATGTGCAATGGTAAGATCACCGTTTGTTATGGTTGCCTGCTTGGCATCTATGGCGGCCTGTAATCCTGTGGTCTTTGCAATGCTTAGAGTACCGTCATCTATGACGTGATCGTCATTCCATTCTGTTTTGTTGACCTCTGCACCTTCTTCGTCAGCAGATGTTGCTACCGTGCTGTGAGTGATTGCCATTAACCAATAACCACCCTGAATTTGATCTTAGAGTCCTTAAGAGATTCAGTACGGTTTTTATTTGGGGAGAATTCTAATATTATCTTGCCTTCTTCTTTTACTCCCAGTTTGCTTGTAAATTCTATAATCTTTAAACCGGTATCTTCTACAGTGGCATCCAAGAGTTCCACTTTGTCCGTAAAGTCATTCTTCATTACCAACTCAAGTCTGTTGGTGGTACCCAGTTCAGTTACACCCAGATTAACCAAGTCTATCTCTACACCCTCTTTGTAAAATCTAATCATTATTACCGTCCCTCATAGTATCATTTAATTTGTCCAGTATTTGCATTTTCTTACTTCTCAATTCAGATTCTTCGTTAAGTTTTATAGATTCATGATGTTCTTTCGTATCTATTTGTTCTTGTAATCTCAATCGTATTTCTTTCTTGGTCATTTTAACATCATTTAATATCTCCTGTAGTACCTTGTTCTTTTCTTCATTGTAAGAAGTATCAAGCACCACAGATTCTGTTGGTTTAGGTGGTTCAGGTATTTCAGGCTCTTTATTCTGGCCACCCATCTTATCCGTAGGAGTTACTGATGTGATAGGGAGTGTATCTTCCATATCAGCCATGTCAATCTTGACATCCGTGTTCTCTGCTAGGTATGATCTTACTTCTGATCTCTTGATAGTTCCTTTCTCAAATAATGCGGTGACATCTTGAATTGAGAGAACGGATTCTGAATCAAACTGGAAATCTACCTTAATATCTACAATTTTAGGATTGAAACCCATGCCTTCTAATACTAGATCGAAAACCTGCTTCTTTAGACCTAATCCGAATCTACGTTGAATTCTTTTAATCTTTAACTTGATAATATCACTGGCAGACTCGGAAGATGCACGTGCTGTAAATCCAGCAGTTAAGATTTGGGATGCGAACTGAGTACCTGCCTCTATAACGTCCTTCTCCATGTGTTCAATATACTTGTCGAACTTTGAAGCCGGATTGACCTCGAATACCTCTGCCTTGAATGCCTTGTCCGTGATGATCTTGGCTCCAGCACCCATCTTCTTGAACTCTTGTTGTTTATCCTCAATGAAATCCTCACCTACGTCCTCGAACTGAATCATCATCATTGGAGAAGCGTAAGACTTGAATATCTTGACCATGCTGTCCTCTATGGACCACATTTCCTCTACTGATGACTCTATGAGTTTGCCATTGACTGTTTTAGGTGTTACAATGGATTGTGCCAATGCTCTGCCCCACATCTCCTGTCTTCTACTAGTTAAACGTAAGTGTGCTACATCCTTTGCTTCTATAACTATATCTTTATCGTTAACATGTTGCGTATATGATATAACTTGACCTGATTTGTCTCTTTGTGCTCCTATCATTGTGGTTATGTCTATCTCATCTATGTCAACTACCTTTCTACCTTTACGAATTAATTCATAACATAAATTACCAACTATAACATAAGAATGACAGCCATCTTCTACCTTTTCCTCGATATAGTTGTCTGTTATCCATTTTTGCAAGGCTGATACGGCCTTTTGATTTTTACCTGAAATAACCATCCCACTGCCCAAAATCAGTTGAGTATAGGTGTCTGATGCTAAATATAGTCTAGAATCGTGATCATTTAGGTAGAAAATCTTGGCAAATGATACTTCAGGCTTGCTTCCTTCGGCCCATTGATTGAAATTAACTTCACTTTTTATACCTTCTTCTACTACAAAGGCGTTACCTTCTGATTTAATGGGATTAAACTCGATTTTATCAAACAATATGCTACTTATTATGATTTATTGATTTACAAGAAGTATTATATTATCTTATACGTAATTTACCGGATCCGTTGACTCCTCTAGCTGATAATACCTCATTTGTTCCAGTTAATTCTACTTCTATCTCTCCTATATAGTTTATATGAAGTTCTCCTATTTGTGGCAGAAATTCACCCGTACCGGCTGCTGCTGATACTATGTCACAGTCAAATTCGTCATATAACATATTATCCTGATCTCTAAATCTTATTTTTAATGTATACCCAGTCAGATTCTTCACATTGACCATTTTAGGTTCAGTGTATATGGTAAATGATATTCCACTACCTGTAGTAGACGTATAGTCCTCTGAAATCCATTCTTCTGTTCCAAGTTTCAATATAAGCATACACACTTAAATACTACTGTACAATAAAGGAAGTATGGAATCAATCAAATACGACGATGGTAAACCTAAGATGGGCTTGTGTCCGCCTAATGCGATATTCGCAATGGCTAGAGCCATGACTTATGGCGCCTTGAAGTATGATTCCTTTAACTACAAACAGGGTAAGGGTTTGGACTGGAATAGATACTATGACGCTCTAATGAGACATCTATATGCATGGATAGGTGGAGAGGAATGTGATGAGGAATCCGGACTGAATCATTTAGATCATGTACTTTCGTGTGCCGCCATGTTAGCCGATGCCCGGGAATCTAACATAGGCGTTGATACTCGTTTCAAGAAGTAGGTGTTAATATACTACTGTGTGTTTAAAAAAAACATGCTAGCATATCATACTCCTCAAAGCGGGATGGATATGGAATGGAATCCTAAATCTAAGAAATTCCAATTTAAATACGTATCTCCTTCTCTTACTTTGGATCATTACGAAAAATATGGAATCTACGAAGTGTGCAGAGTGCCAATGCACTTGGACAATCAGGCATTAACCTATGAGTTGATGGCAAACGACCAAGTATCTCATCTAGTTAAGAACGGAATCGAATTGATGAGAGTTAACGTAGGTTGCTATATTTCTATTCTGTGTCATACTGAATCGATAAATGTCCAGAGCCACTAAACCGTAGGTACAGGTTGCCCTGGAATGCATCACCCTCATCAAACGGATTATCACGGGACTTTGCAGGTTGACCGTTCTTTCCGAACACTATTGTCATTAGTTGTTTTTTTAAGTTTAAAAATTTAGGATGAATTCTAACTTTGAGTTTTGCTACCTTGACAGATGCCTGTACGGTCATCTTACGACCTGACTCCTTGTTTGATATACCTGTAACGTTTAGATGCAGGGTTTCTCTCATATCTTTAATGATCTCAGGGTTGGCCTTGTCACATCCCCACTTCCTTACTGTAAACAGGTCAGATAACCTACCTAACTCGGTTATCATTGACGTAGCAGACTGTCTGGCGTATGACTTTGAATAAATAACGTAAGGTATGTTGTCTCTCATCTCCGTAATGCATATGCCAAACTGTGACGTACCGAATCCGGGATCACAGAATCCTAGACGGTTCTTGTCACCTAGTTCGTACTCTATCTCGTAATCCATGTCTGTCACGGCATCCAGTGCCTCTGTAGAGTATATGTCACCCACGTTGGCTCCCCAGATTCCCTGAAACTCCTGTTGAAATGACGGCAGTTTGCGTGCTTCCTCAATGTAATCATCCGAGAAGATGGACGTACCCGTGATCATATCTTTTTCCAGTCCCCTGTCCTCATACATCTCAAATCGTTTGTATTGACATACCGCATCCGGTTCCTGCAATATCTCGTAAAAGAAACCCTGTGCAAAGTCCCCTGCCGTTGAAACCCAGATAACATAACTGTCTGATTTACCCCTGTATCTCTCACCTACCGTTCTGATCGGCTTGTCATCCTTAAGTCCTGTAAAGAACGCTGCCTCGTCTCCGAATACGCATGACACCCTTGGAATACCTCTGACGGCATCGATGTTGTTTGAAGGATATACCTGTATGTTACACTTTCCTATCTGTATCTTGTACATGCCGTGGTCCTCGTACTCAACCCTCTCGTTTGCGAACATCTTGATTCTCTCTATGAGTTTCTTGGCCAGCTCGATGTTTGGGCCGGTGAATATGACAACGTCCTCGTTTGCCTGAAAGAACGGATCGGTACATGCTCTGTGAAGAATCCACATCAGTATGAGTTCTGTCAAACCCAGACCCGTTGCCTTGTAGACAGCGACCATCTTTGAAGCAGAGTCCAGTCTGCCTTTGTCCAGGTGTTCCAGTATTTCCTGTTCGTACAGATAACAAGGATGAAATATGCCGTCACGTTCCGGACCGCCATTTGGATAGAATATGTAGTGCCAGAAACAGCATGTCTGTGTCTCAGCCATCGGATTATAACACCAGAATTTCTCCGGGTATGATTTCTTTTCGACTACCTTGCCTTCCGTATTTATGAAACGCTTAGTCTCTTCCGAGACAAAACCTTTAGGCATTATTCGTCCTCTAGTTTATCTACGGTACATTTCATACATACCCATTTACCTCGAAGTTTTAATAACCAACAATCACAATCAGAACATTTATAATTATGCATGTCAGTCAGCCTGCTTACCTGAATGTCTGCTTCTAACATGATACTTCATACTTTTTACAGTGCCTGGAATCATCTTGCCACATACGGTGCATTCTATTCCTCTCTCAATTCCCATTATTCTTCATACTCCCTGTTACACACCTTGCATAAATACGCACCATTGTTGTCACTGGTCCAAGCTATACACTGATGTAAATCTTTGTCAGTCATATATCTTCCTCAACATTAGTACTATTTAAGTACCCCCTCTTCTTTGCCACCTCTTCATCTCTCTGACCATCCTCACTAGGCAGCATTGTCAATGTCTCGTTTCTAACCCTGCGTTCCTTGTTGATTTTCTTGATGTGTAAAACTAGTTCTATCTCAGACATCATCTTGATCTGGTCTTGGTGAATTACGTGCTTTGCCATTTCAAACTTGAGGAACAACTCTCTCTCTTTAGGCTCCAATACGTCTATGAGTTTCTGGACCTCATCCAAGCGGTCTATCTGCTCATCCATTGTGTGTTGTTTACGTACAAATTCCGCTGCATATTTCTCAACTGCATCCTCGTCATACCATTCTTCAGCGTCTCTTCTGAACTCCTTGATGTAGACAGTGCATGAACTTACAGACACGGTACCAAACTTGGCAACATATTCCGGATTGGCGTTGAATGCCTGTGACATCTTCCTGATGGAGAAGCCCTGATACAGCCACATCGTTCTTAGTATGTTTTTCATCTGTGACAGGTCCTTGGTCGGCCTGGATTTGTTTCCCTGTTTGCCCATTTCTATACATCACCCATCAGCATATTCAAGAAGTTTGCACATACTATTTCATCACTGTGCTGCATCGGGAAAGAGTTAAACCACTGCTGGTTTGACCAGACAGGAGTTCCACATGCCAATGCCTGCAAACCCGTAGTGGACATCTCCGGTACCATGTAAGTCGGGTGAGTTGACTGAAACTTTATGTCATAATATGACCTTACAGCGTTTAACAGTTCAGGCATATTCTGGTAACGAGTATTGTTAACATCCCTGTCAACTACCGTAACGTTGTCATTCTCATAGTCTATTATTGATCTACAGTCATCAATGAATCTCTCATGAGTTATGCACAGACCCATATCCTCGCGTTCCACATCCATCGGATGAAACAGATCAATATCCACAGGCCTGACAAACAGCGTGGCAGTAAGCGCATACTTTAGCAGATCCTCAGTGGTTACGAAGGTATTGAGTATGTTCTCCAACTCGTTTACCTTTCTAAAGATAGTCGGATTTCTTCTTAACTGGGAACCGTGAAACATGTAACTGGACGGGATGTTCAGGTAATCCAGTTCAACTGCCAGCTTAAAGTAATCGTGATATACTATGTGATCGTAATCGCCATCCAAGTTCTCGACCACCTTTACCAAGGTGTCCTCCGTATTGCATTGAGCGACGTTTTGATAATAATCCCCGTGGTCCCATTCGTCCCTGGTGTCTTTTACAACGGTAACTACGGAAGGATGTCCCAACTTTGTACACATGTTGGCAGTGATGGCGGCAGAACCGGCATGATCACCGATATGAAGTACTTTCAAAATCTACCATATCCCTGAGGATTACATTCGGTAACGTATGAACACCAAGGACACAGGTAGGTAGGCACCTTAGCAGGTGCAACTTTTGTATCTAATTGAACCAACTTGTCCACAACGAACTTGCGTATCTCATCAAGCGGTAGCAAGTCAAAACAGCGTGTCTTATGACGCTCCCAAGCACTTGACTTATCAATATATACAATACATGCACGCTCTATCTCTACACCAGTAGTGATGTAGTAAAGAAGTTTATAGATGTTCATCTGTGTCTTGTAGGTATCAGGTGCCTCTCTAGGTATGGACTTCTTTGTGGTTTTCTTGTCACATATGAAGAGTTCCCCGTCTATCTCGACCAGGTCATCCATTGAACCCTTGACACAGTCAAACAGTGAATCGTTATCGGTTTTGATTTTGCCGGTCTTTACGTTGCAGAACATTGAGAGTTCGTGTTCCAGTCCGCCCAAATTGCATACCTCGTGCAAGGCGGTTCCGTGAACCAGCGGCAATGATTTCTTAAAGTCTCGCAAATCCATGGCGTGATCGTTTAAACGGTACCATGCCTTTCTCATACAGTCAGAGGTAAGATCAGATACGTGGATTGACTTGCGTGTTGGATCAGAGGCACACTTGTTAATAATAGACTGCTCATAGAGATCGTCGACAATGTCCTCTACGTCAGAACTGTTCATTCCATTGGGCATACTGATATCTCTTTTCCCTCACTTATAAGCACCTCTCCGAACTTGTATATGTCTGATTCGTACTGATGAGTAAGTTTAACCTCTAGACCGTTTCTATTGGTCCACTTTAGAACGTACATTTGTTTTGTCATTCTTTCTATTGGAACCTTTACTATTTAAGTCTTTCGTGTCATAAGATGACAACTCCTGGAATGACTCTCCTCTATGAAATTTATTCATATGTACCGAGTAATCGGAATTGTTTAGAACTGATACATCGCAAAGAGGACATCTCATGCTATTATGAGTCGACTGATATATTTAGGAAGTAATAAAAAAGGGGTGTAGTGCTCGTGGTACTACGCATCTACGAGTTTAAAGTAATCTTTACCGTTTCCGCTGGTTGCTTTGACACATTTTACCGGGCCAATGCTGCCTGATTGTAAGGCTTCTAGAACTGCGGCTGCTGTAAGTTTTGATACGATTGCCGTTCTGGTTGTATGTAGAACGTTAACGCCTTCAAATTCTTCTGCGGTTGTGATTTTTACTCCCGGTGTTGAAGTCTTGTTGTCACCTGTACCTTCTTCGTAGTCTGAATTTTCCACACTTACTATTGTAAATGGTTTCACACCAATCTTTGCTAGACTGATTGAATTGCTGGATGTTTCGAATGTTGATATTTTGGTCATATAATAGTATGGAAGGTGAAGTATATAAATGTATCTATGGATAATTTGTATTTACCCAGGCGTCATACTTGCGGACTTTCTCTACCTCGTAACAGTTATAACACTTTAGATTGGACCTGCCTTTCTCGAACCTGACGCAATGTAACCTGTGCTCGTCACAATAAGTACACTTTCTGGACCTGTTTGCTAACTTTAGAGATCTGTATATGACTGAGTTGGATGCACATGTAGGCGTTCTTATCCCCTTTAGTTGCTTCCTGGTCCTAAATTTTATACAGTTTAAACACTGGACATCATTGATATAGCATTTGGGCATGATTCGGAGTGCCTTTGTTCTGTGTTCACCGCACTCCATACACGACCTCTCTAAAAGGTATAAAATCCGTTTCTTGGTTTTACCATCTACCTTACGGTACCTCTCGTTATTCATGACTATGGTTATCATCTAGTTGTATTTAAGTGTTTTACAAAGTCGATATTTAGTTTTTCTCTATACGGTTCCACACAAATCTTACGCCTACAATACTATGTGTAGAACCCAGCAGAGAATAAAGTTTGAGGATTTACAATTTCTGGTATTCCGAGGGCCCAGTTCGATGTGAAATCAGAATATCGTTATCCCGCACCACCGTTTCCACTCCAGGCGTAATTTGAGGATTTACAATTTAGTATGGAAGACGTAGGGGGCGGGCTTGTATATAAAGGTATCGCGGAGGCTCTTTTTTAGAAACATTCATATAGGCCATTTTTAGCGAATCCTAGTTCATCATGCCCCCGAGGCCGCAAAAAAGTTATGCGTCACCTTATAGAGCAACTGCCAGCTATATAAGTCCACCGGAAAACCACAAACCTTATATACCAAGTCGGCCAGATAGAAAGGGTTATATAGGGGTGAATCGCGGACTACTGGGATCAAATTAAAGAGCTCAATTATAATGATATAATGAAGTATTAAGCAGCACTATAACGGTATTAAGTGACACTTAACTTTTAAAGGTTTAAGTATGGTTTAATAATCTAGTATAATGACGCTTGAATGATTGAATGAAGTTGATTAAATAAATTAGGTTCTGTTATCTTTGATGATTTGTCTTAGTTCCTCAATGAAACATACAATGCCTAGTGATATGACACAACTAAAGGACACTAGCATTATGCCATGAGTTAAGGCGTTAATCATTCCTTAATAACTCCATTATCATGTCAATCTGTCTATCAATTATCTTATCATAACATAAGCATTCATTATCGCAATATGCTTTAAATTCAATCAGATTCATCATAATGTTAATAGCCGCCTCTTTCTATTAAATGTATCATATTATCATAATCCACATTCTCTATTAAATCAATCATATTATTATAATCATTATTATTCTTTTTTGTTTGTTTGATATTATCTCTATACTCTTTTACTTGTTTAGGTGTTAATCTATTTCCAATTTTTAGCCTTAATTGTTCCATTTCTTCTTTATATTTATCGCTTAACATTATTTATTACCTCTTTTCTTTTCGCATAGCCTACATAAGAATCCTTCGTTTATGCTGAATGTTAGATTATGGTTTAACGTGAATTTATCACAATTATTACAAATCAATTTAATCATTATCCTCATATTTGTATATTTCGTTTAAATCATCATCATCTATTAAATCACATAATAAAGAATGGTCATAATCTGAATTAGTGGTATAGTATGTTATATTCCCTTCATCATCTTCTTTAGATAGTATTATCTTATGTATAATCATCTAGAATCTAACTCCACGTTTAGACAATCCTCACAAACATCATAACCGTATAGGGTTAAATTGCCACATTTATTAACACAATTAATCTCACTCAATTTATCAAATACCCGCATGAATCACACTCCGCCTCAAATTCATCTTCACTTATTTGGTTAATATACATAATGCCGCCACATTTTTTACATTCTTGCGTCATTTTATACGTAACCACCATATACATCTTCAGATTTTATTTGTTCTTCAATGTCATATACTGACATACCGTAACTAAGATATTGTTCTATAATGTCTTTTTCACTGTCAAACATATTGTTATATTTCTTATAAAGTCTTTTTAGCTCTTTATCTTCATCTTTTGTCAAGTAGTCACCCATATAACTATCATTAAAATCATCAAGATAAGTAACTTCATCATGTAAGATTGAATCGTCAAAGTAGTTGTTAGACGTTATTAGATTATGCTTTTTGTCTTTTACGTTATTCCAATTACCGTATTTGGTTATTTTTCCAGTTTTTCCATTCATTATGGTAAATCTGTTATCACTAGTAAACATATTCAAAACGGAATAATCGACAAAGTACAAAATCCAAGATAATAACAAAGTATCTGATAACTCTCCACTGGGATAAACAGCATTAGGGTTTTTAATCATGATATTAGTAGCCATGTCGTTTAATATGTCCATGTCTATCGTACCATTATGTGCTAAAACATCGTTAGTTGTTGTAAATTCTAATTTATTTTTAATGTTATTGCCTATTGCAAAACCTTGATTTAACAGTTTATTATCGTGTGAACCTACTGAAGCAATTCTATAATGCTGAATCATGTTTAAATTACCTTTAGCCTTTTGTTTTAATGTCATCTTATTAATTTGCTTTAAATCCATTCCTTTTTTCACATAAATATGTTTTTTCAATTCATCATATACCATTAATCCGCTTCCATGAGGGTTATGGGTAAACATCTTTTTAGACATCTTGTAACTAGGGATTTGATTCTCATTCTCAATTATTGATATAACGCACATTATTCTTTAAACTCCACTAAATCATTATCCAATATGCTCACATCATAAGTTAATGTGTCATGTAGTCTATCAAGGTAATTATAAACCATGTTTTTAGTATAAAGCCCTTTGATAAATAGTTTGCTGCCATGTTGTAAACCCTTTAGGCGTAAGAATGAGATATTAGGCTTAACCCCGTCATTTAATTCATCAAGTTCTAATAATGCGTCACTATTAATACATCTAGTAAATGAATTATAATGTTTAAAATTATTCTCGAATTGTGCCGATTTTGCGTAAACCATTAATCCGTCTTTTTGTTGTTTTATTCTAAGTTTCAAGTCAAATTTTTTGTTATTGCTGCATTCAAAAACTTCATCTAATCTGTAAACTATCGGTTTAACTCTAGATAAATATTCGTTAAATATTCTTATAACCCGTTGTACATATTCTACTGAAATAGTTTTATCGTTAAACATATTTCCAACTCTAATCTCTGTAGTTCCAAATTTATGATAACAGTAATTTATTTGGGTATATCTTTCGTTATTCCCGTTAATTTGTTCTTCAGCTAAAAATAACCTTTTGGCATATTCTACTCCATTTAGTCTCTTTCTGAATCTTGAATTCTGATTTATCTTTCTTTCGTCACACCATATTTTTAATTCATTGATAAAATGCTCATAAAATTCTTCAGTGGCTATAACAGAATAATCCTGTTTGTCATTTTTAAAACTTAGGTGAATATGTAAACCAGTTGAACTATTAACCTCGTTAGGATAGTTATTTAGAATCCATTTTTCAACTTCATTTATCTTTAGTTTGTGGCTTGATACTTCACCTACTACGCTATTATCACATTCGCATTCACATTCACAACTACATGAACAATTCATCTCACAATTATTATAACTGTTACATGAATCATCACAACTATAATCTAAGTTTTGTAATTCTTGGAAATTTTCCATGCAATTATCACAAACATCATTATCCGTACAAGTTTCTTTTTTACATATTGATTCAATAGTACATCTACATGATTCAAAATGGTAACCACAATCAGAGCAAATTAAGCATTCATCACACTTGCATTCATTGGTTATATTATCGCATATTTCACACGCTTGACAATCTGAGCATTCACAAAAGGAATAGCATTCGCAATGATCTCTGCAATTTCCGTCACATTCTTCATTATAGACATCTTCAAAATGCACGCTTCCGTCATGTTTTAAGTCGTCATGTCCGTCATGCCAATATCCCTCAAGTTCTACACCTACATATTTAATGTAATTTTTAGTATGCTTTGATGTTGTTTTTTGCATATTATCACTAAAACAATATACTATAAGACCATTTACCCCCGAAACATACGGGTAAACGTGGTATAAGATTTAATATCAATGATAGAGTGAATTAAGTTACACTAAAACCGTTGATAATGTTAAGTTAATTTATCAAATATCTAGTATGCCAATTTCGCATATTATTTTCACTTGAAAAAACCTAAGTCCACACTATGAGAAAAAAGAGTTAACAAAGTTTGACCATAGAGCTAAATTTAGTTGACTAAAAAACACTTAAGTATGAGTAAACCTTATATACCATAAAAAATCCGAGAAAAATCGCTATACTGTACCCGTAGGTGGAAATTTTTTTTTATTTTGGTCCCTCAAGATGTCATTGTGTCATTGCCAAAAAAAAGTGTTATTCTGGCTACACCCCCCCCCTCTATTTATCTCAGACTATGTACTCCATTACGCAGAGTGATTCCTGGAAAGAGGCCAGTCCTTCCATCTCCAGCAGGTCCACTATCACGTCATACTGTCTGATGCATGATTCAATTATGTCATTTTCTTGTTCGCCTAACATGAGAGACATTATTTCAAGTCTCCCAACATTGTATCATTGTTGTCTACAAGTCCTTCAGTCTGCTCTACAACGTCACCAATTAAATTATTAAGGTCGTTGTCTTTTATGTCACACATTTTATCTGCCAAATCATATACAGTGCTTAGCAGCGTGTTTAGTTTGTCGTTTTGTTTTACTATGTTCATTATGATTACCTAAGACTTGACCTCTATATAAATCAACCCGTGATTAGTCATCAAAATACCCTGGGTATCAAGGCCACATTTTGAACAGAACTGACTCAACGGTATCATAAAGTTTCCACACACCGTATAATATGTGAACGGTCCATGTTTGGCTGTCTTCTTTGGCTTGCTAAAGTCCGTTACCTCCGTAAAGCCGCCAAACTTGTTGTCTATGCACCACTTTTCAATGCCGTTTATCTTGTTGCGTATCTCTTCCCTGGCCTCTTCGTCCCTCGTATTGCCCAGCAGTTTCCAAAGATCAGCCAGCTTACCCATTGCTTTGCTCCTTGGCAATTCTGCGTGCCCTTATCAGTTCTCTGTTTTCCTCACGGTATGTCTTTGCCTTTGCCTTTATCTCTTCCTTGTTCTTCTGGTACCGTTCTGCCGCATAGCCCGGTCTTTGACTCTTCCATTTCTTGTTTCTTGCCTTTATGAGCCACTTGTTCTCGGCCCTGTATTTTTTTTGTCTTGCAAGATTTACCGTCTCGGAATGAGGTCTGCAATATTTTCGGGACCCGCAGCCAGAGTCTCCCTTAAGATAGAACTCCTCTCTGCATGAGCCGTATGCGCACATGCCTATCTTGTATCTGCCGTCCATCGGCTTTAGTCTGCGTGAATTGATAAAGTCTCTTCTCTCTTTGTCTTCCTCTGTATCTATGTTTCTTTTTAATTTAGTACCTACTATTCCGCTTTTTTTAATGGCGTGTAGAGTTGTATCAGGTTTATATGATTTCATGACAACTGTTATCGATACTGTTATATAAATATTTATTGCAGATGTTCTGAAAACCACTTTGGATTCTCTGAGGTATAGTATATGCAGGAGTCGCACTTGTCTATGTTGATGTGCTTGGCCATGATGTTTTTCTTGTCTGCCTGGTTCATCTTGAGATTGCGATTGTATATGATTACCTTGATAAAGTCACACAGGTTGTCCGTGTCTGAGTTCAATGCTGCCAGGTGTTTTGTCAAAGCGGCCAGTTCCTCGTTCTCTCTTTGGGCCCAGCCTATTCCCTTGGTTGTCATCTCTTTTCTGAACTGATGGCATCCGTGCGTGCATTTCTCTGCCCTGCATGACATCATGTCGATGCATTCCCTGCATTGTTTCTCGTTGTCATACACTGCCCATCTGTTTAGCACCTCCACCTCGTCTGCCGCCAGTGATGCAAGTGATCTGGTAAACTCTGCCTGTATTACTATGGCCTGGTATCTTGAATATGTGGTGGTAAATCTTCTGTCACGTGTCATTCTTATTGCCTTGGTAGCCTTGTCACAAAATGCATGGTTGTGTGATTCCTCGTGTTCCTGTTCCAGTTTTATTGACAACTTTGACAACTCCGCTGCCATGCTGCATCCCCACTTTGAGTCCTTTAGCGTGTTGGGATCGTTGCGAATACGTATTTCTTTTGCAGGTCCCGTGTTGGCCATTGCCCTCATACGTTTCTGTAATTCTGATGTTATTTTAAATAGATTGGCGTCACTGATTGAATCGGAATCAATTTCATCCGAATCGTGACTCATAATAAAGAATAAAAGGAAGTAGTATATAAACACCTACTGCGTGAATATATCTATCTGATCCTTCGTGCTTCGAACAGTCTCATAACGATTGAGTTGACAATCATTCCAAAGACATCTAGTTGTACGTTCATTTGTGGGTAACGTTTTTGTGCTATACCCCAGGCCATTTCAAATACCTCTGCCTCTAACTTTACTGCACCTTCAAACTCTTTTGCCGATGAGGATGATACCTGTACGGATGCAATATCTGACAGGGCGGTTGCTCCTTTCTCGACGTTTGCTGCCGGTGTTGTGGATGGAATGTATGATACTACTCCGTTGACTGAACGCATTGCCTGTTCACCGTTTGACTTGTGATACCATGCGAGTGTAGGCTTTCCTTGCCATGTTTTACCTGTAGGACGACAAACTAAAATCGAGCCGTCTACGTGTACATGTTCAAGTCCTTCTTCTTTTTTAGGAAATTTCATCATGTATTGTCAGTGTAGCATCCTGTATTTAAATCTTTTTATCATAATATTTTATTCTCTTCTCGGTACCACACACAGTTTTACAGTCATAAAGATAGTGTGGAACCCAGGAAAGAAAAACCAGCTATCGACTTTGCAAGTTAAACATTTAAATACAAGTCATTATAATATAACACATGAAGAACTCTAATGAATGGGCTAACTTTTGGCGTCTAGAAGTGGGTGTCAACGTTATACCAGCCAATACAAGAAATAAAAAACCGCTAGTTACGTGGAAAGAATTCCAGGCAGCACCAATCAGTCTGGAACTGCACAACGAATGGATTGAAAAAGGTATGTTCAAGGACGGCATGGCTATCATATGCGGTGAGGTATTCCACAATGAAGAACACCGAGGTAAGTGGCTGAACGCCATAGACTGTGACAATCTGGACGGTACCAATGCCATGTGCTCTACCAGCGTAGACATAACTGCCTCAAAAACTTTGGTAGAACAGCACGATAACAAACAAAAGTGTCACATACTTTCATACACCGACAAGCCTCTTAAGAACAGGGCCATCAACCCAAAGAACAAGGAACTGATCGAGGTAAAGTCCATGGGAAAGAATATTCTATACTGTTCCGGTGGAATACATAAGGACGGCTCCATGATAGACATAGTTGGTACCGATAAGGTAGGGTATATACCAAATTCTCAATACATAGAAGAGTCACTTGACAAGATACTGGGCAAGACAAGCAGTCTTAGTTCCCTGGATAACATACCTTTGGAAGAGATGGGAGTAGGTACAAACAGAGGCGGCTCCTTAATCAGGGAGTTACAGAGATACTTTGCGCACGTACCGCAGACATCCATAACACTTGACGACTATAAGATGAAGGCTTTGTTTTTTAACTCAAAGTTTCCGGAAGGAAAGTCAGAGTCAGACGTAATTGCAATAGCAATGTCACAGTTTAAAATACGTATGAATGACGAGCCTACCTATTTCGAACTCAAAGACGCGGAGAAAGAGGCAGAGTTTGTCATACCTGTTATGATAGATACTGCAACGGGTGAATCATATCAAAAGAATCTTTTCAGATGTACTCATCATAATGCCACGTATGACAAGGTAGGCATAGTGGAGTGCAGAAAGGATCATCCGCAAAACGTGTATAACATTAAAAGAAACGGTGAGCTAAGATCAAAGATAGGAGAGAAGATAAAACTTAATCAAATCAACGCTAGATACGTGCACAGAACAATGGAATCCAACGTCATAGTGGTGGGCATATCAAACCATATACCTTACGAGTTGCAAAGAACATACGAGTGTGCGGCCGGATGCAATGTAAAACCTGTTACGTATGTGGCCGACGAGTACCGTGAGTTGGGAGCACCAAAGGTGGCAGGCTCCTGTACTTGTGACAACGACTTTAACATACTGATACATGACAAGGATGTAAGCGTGGACGCTGACGTACAGTTCATTAGAATACAGCAGGCCACATCCGAGGATTCAAACACGCCCATTGACTTTGAGGCCATTCTGTACTCGCCCAACATCTGCATAGTTCAGCCGGGCTCGGAGTACAAGATGACCTACATAGTTCGTTCCGTCATAGACGAGAAGAAGGTAATGAAGTTCTCACTTGAGGTAATAGACATGCAGATACTAGAGTCAGAAATAATACCTGCACCAACTCTGGAGCTGGAGGCAAAGTTTCAGAGCATAGGCATTGAAAAGATAGTGGAATCAATAGCACCAAAGATACTGTTCAGGTACAATGAAAAGTTTGCCATCCTGTCAAGCATACTGTCAGGCAAGAGAAACGAGTCAGGCAGACGAGAACTGCACACATTGCTGATAGGAAACGCGGGTACCGGAAAGTCTGAGATGCTTAACTCCGCAATATCATTGAGCCGCACAGGACATTCCATATCATCGCCATCCGCATCCAAGGCAGGTCTGCTGCTGGGTCAACAGGACAACGGTTCAGGTAAGAAAGAGCTGACAATAGGACCGATAGTAAGGGCAAACGATTCGTTCATAACCATGGATGAGTTTGAAAAGATGTCTCAGATAGACTCTGAAATATTGCACACTCCTCTTACAGACGGCATAGCACGTTACGACAAGAACGGATTCAACACCCCATACCCGTGCAGAGTCAGACTGATAGCGGCATGCAATCCCGTCAAATCCATATGGAATCCTAGCAAATCCCTACAGGATAACACCAACCTGGCACCGACAATGCTGGACAGATTCGGGCTAATCTTCGTGCTAACCAACAATACGCTGGAAGAGAACGAGGCCATGCTGGATTCAGAAGGACTGATCAATGCTCCAAACGGACTGGCCGACTACATAAAAGACAACAACATGCTGACCAAACAGGAGATGAGAATATGGATAGCAGATGCACAGCGATACGATCCCGTAATGTCACCGGAAGGCACTCAGGTATTCAAGGAACAGTACAGGGCAATGCAGGAGTGGCAGAGAGACAACGGTGATGAAAAAGAATCCCCGCTAACTAACAGAGCCCGCAACGATGTCGTCATGATAGCCTACTCGGTTGCCAGGATGCACAGAACTGACATCATAACAGGTGAACACGTAAAGATTGCCCTGGACATATTCACAAAGTCCTTAAAGTCATGCGGATTTGCCACGTCAAAAGAGAAGGAGGCCAAAGAGGTAAAGACTATGAGACTGGGGGATCTTCAATGACTGAGAACATAATAATCTCGGTACCTAAATCATGGGATGACGAGATGAAGGACGGTCTGAAGCAAAGGTTGTCTGAGATATATTTCCCTGATGACTGGACATTCTTTATCACTAACAAGATGGATGTCAAGGTAGTCGACGCTTCCACAATGGATAAGTTAAGAGAGTAGTACCTCTTTATATATTACTTCTTTGATACAAGAGTATGGATAAGGCAGGCTCTTCTTCGGTGGGCTTTATCCATGCTCGTAATATCAACAAACTGGAAAAGGATATCAAGTCAGTTCAAAAACAAATGAGGCGTCTGGAACCAAAGTTGGCCAAAACAGCAAAAAAATACAATCATGTTCTCAAGGAATATGAAAAAGGTGGCGAGATAGTCAAGGCGATGGTTCGTAAAAGAGACGAACTAGTCACGGAATTCTTAAAACTTACTAAAGGTAAGCAAGGAATATAACTAATATGACAAAGTTGTTCCACAATTGTTCTGACTGTAACAGAAGAGAGGAGGAATATACCGTCCTGTTCAGGATGCGCAACTATCAAGAACATACCAAAGGCGAGATGTATTCAGACACTACTGACGCATGGGTTAATCTGTCCGCACATGACACGGAAGCGGACCTGATAGACACGATAGTGCACGAGTCGTTGCACGTTGCAATGAAAAGAGAGGACATGTCAGATGACAGAGAACATACTATAATTAAATACATTAACTGGGCATCACAAGACTGGCTATGGTAGGCAAAGGATACAACATAGGCAGAAAGTTTGAATACGAAGTAAGAGACTATCTGACGGACAGAGGATGGCTGGTCAAGCGTGCTTACGCTTCCAAGGGAATGTTTGATCTGCTTGCATACAAGGGAGACGTCAAGCTGGGCATACAGGCCAAGTGTCTAAAGTCTAACAAGAACCGTGCTTACCTGTCGCCAAAAGAGAACCTGGAACTGTGTGAATATGCCATTGCACCTACCGAGGACTATGAGTTTATCCAGTGGGAAAAGAAATATCACTCGGCCGTGTTAAGAATACTGCCAGAACAGTTCACAGTTATACACGCTTACAATAAATTTCCGGGAATTCAGTTCAGACAGTGTGATAATTCTGGAGTATGGTTTGACCGCAACTTTTAAATACTACTAAAACTGTTTAAACATGTGACATATAAAGACCCAAATTACCAGAAGAAATATAACTTACGCTACAGATCCAACAAGAAATACAAGACAGGCAAGACCGCGTATGACATGAAAAGACTGTCAGAGAGAAAGATCATTCTGGTCAATCTGCTAGGCGGCAAGTGCGTGTGCTGCGGTGTCACGGAGTGGTGGAATCTGAACTTTGATCACATAATACCTGTCAGTACTACCAAACAGAAACGATTGCCTGCTACAACTTACTATAAAAAATTACTTAACGGTTCACTCTCGTTAGAAAATTTACAAATTCTATGTTCCGGATGCAACGGTTCCAAAGGCAATCGTAAAAAATGTAACCTGGACCATTCTCAATGACCTTCTCATGTCGTGATCAATGCAGACGAGACTGTGTCAAACGCGGCATGCAGCACCTCAATCCCGCGACCGCTTACATGTCCGCATCTCGTTGTACCACCTGCTCTGACATAGGTGACGACATATGGTATCTAAAGATAATTAACAAGTGTCCGTGCTGTTCTTCCAGGTTGCGAACCAAGTCAAGACACAAGAAGATACCTGTCTAACAGCAGTGAGTTTTACAGTCTTTGCATACGGTTAAAGCGCATTCAAAGCATATTTCTATGACAGTGTTAGATTTAAAACATTGGCTGCATAATCCAACGGTCACAGTGTTCCATTCTCCTGTAGTTCGTTTATCTGCACTACAAACAGATCCCCAGAATCCAATACAAAGTCAGTTGATACCACTCTTGCGTGACATTTTGTTGTCCCAGTAGATGCCCAGTGTACTCCTGCCTCTTTAATTGTTCTAGGCAGAGCATCAAACGACGTACCTGTCCATAGCATTCCCAGTTTCATAGTCTGATTGACTCTGGACCTGGAGCCTGCGGAACTGAACACCTTTCTTGCATAGGCGGTATCCGTAAATTCTGCTTGCAGATCAGTCTGTGATTCTGCCTCTGCTGTTGATGAAGAACCCAGAGAATTATAATTCAGTTCGGTTGATACAGCACCGATGTCCCTGTCTATGCTCTCCTTGATTCCCTGTAACAGAATTACATTGTTTAATGACTCAAATTTCTTTGGTCTGATAGTAGTATTTAACCCGTTGACCAAATCGTTAAGATTTTCAGCAATCAGTTTTTCGTTCTCCTCAACTATATGGGACGGGTTAAAAGTAATTGATCCGGCATGATATGATGTGAATGACCACGAGTCTTTAGACATTTTAATATGATGTGATAATTCCTTTGCTTGATCTTGTATAATTTTACGTTGACCTGCATAGTCTAGCAAGTTTATAAATAAGTTGGATTCTGACTGTTCCATATTAAATAATACAGCATAATAACAATAAGAAGTAATATTATGGTATGACTATGATTGGAACTGTCCGGCAGTGGAGTTGGAACTCTCAGTCTCGTCGGCAACAAATCCTATGCTTGTTATCTCTATGTCCTGCTGAGGTTCGTTTGTCTGCAATGTGACGGCATCCTCGGTAGTCATGATAAGAGAGTCCTCGGTTTCCAATGACAGTACGTCTATGAACACGGTAGTCAACAGACCGTTATAGTGGTCAGTTACCCATGATGAATCTACCTCTTTTGATATTACTGACACGTGACTCATCCTTGTGCCGGACTTTGCCCTAGCCACTATAACTCAATCCAAGCGTTGTTGAACAGTACGTAGGACTTGTTCAGATCTGTGTCATAATATACCGCACCGTCCTGTACGTTTAATGATCCACCGTCAGATCCCAATGCCGAGATGTTTGTATCTGCCGCAAAGTCACCTGATCCTGCTTCGTATATATCAAACGATGTAATAACTGCGGTTGTTGCGTGTTTTGCAACTGTTTCCTGTCTTGTCGGCACGTTTGACGCACCTGCCGTATTTTGACGCACTGCATCTGCAATAACAAGTTTTTCTTCACCTGATAGGTCAACTAAATAATGAACTGCAAATACTGGATACGAATGGTTGTCTTCAAGCATAGTATTCATACTGCCCTCATTAGCTCTTGCTCCGTCAGCCGCACCGTCTTTAGAAGTCCTAAATGCATAGTTTGAAGCAGAGTCACCACTTACTCTAAACCCTGTTGCAATTTGTCCTGAATTAATATAATGAACCATGATTACATTGAATACATTAGAAGTCATATCAGATATCGATGCCGTACTTGCTGTTCCAGTCAAAGTAACAGGTGTTCCGTTCTTAGCCCAGACCATCAGTCAGAACCCCACACTTTGAGATATGTGCTAGTACCAAAATTTGCAGAGGCATCATTTGTTAAAGTAATGTTTGTAATTTGAGAAGATATGTTAGTCCATTTTTGTGCAAGTTCAAATCTTTGTACCGGAGCCGTTCCTGCACCTGAACCTCCCCTTGACATGCCATGTCCTATGGATAGTTTTTCGTTTGC
>Ga0233439_10001351_pt1 | contig 31561 bp, 26 predicted proteins | sample SI_123_September_6_FD_182713 | JGI IMG/M metagenome (GOLD analysis project Ga0233439, IMG submission 182713) | Seawater microbial communities from Saanich Inlet, British Columbia, Canada - SI_123_September2016_100_MG | ecosystem: Environmental > Aquatic > Marine > Inlet | place: Canada: British... | reverse complement strand
ATCGGCTGAGTTATTTCGACGCGTGAATTTTTGGGCATTTGCCCTGCTAAAAGGCGACGGTCAGACCGCTAAATAGAAAGGTTTATTTATTTATATTGGGGTTGGTGTTGCGCGGCCCTTTTTTTACGTAGATTTCCGATAAAATAGAACCTACGCCAAAATACGAGGTCGTCCGTGAACAATAGTACGTCTACCCCCAGCCTAAGTCCCGAACAGGTCACCTTCTACGACGAAAACGGCTTCGTCGTACTCGAGCCTGCGTTTACCGAATCCGAACTCGACGCGCTACGTCGGGCCGCCGACGAGTTATTGGCGCAATCCGGCCCGGTCCTTCCGGATAACCCCCGCCTGCAGATCGAGTCGGAACAAATAGACGCACAGCCGGTTGTGCGCAAGATCGAACCGATCATCGATGTCGTACCCGCGCTGGGGGATCTCGTCTACGATCGCCGCATGACCGGTCCCGTCGCCGAAATATTCGGCGAAGAGGTCTTTCTCTTTGAGGACAAGCTAAACTACAAGCCGCCGTTTATCGGCTCTCACTATCCTTTGCACCAGGACTACGCCTATTGGCAGGCACATACGGATCGGTTAGTCACCGTGACGCTCTTGCTCGACGACGCGACGGCGGAAAATGGCTGCTTACGCTTTGTGCCGGGTAGTCACAAGCAGGGTTTAATGCCGCGTGACAACGATCATCCGCGGCACATTCAAGAGGCAATTGATGATCCGAGCATCTCGGTGGACGCGCCGGGGCTTGCCGGTAGTCTGGTGATTTTCAGCTGCTATACCGCGCATCATTCCTTCCGCAACCGGACCGACACCGGTCGCCGTGCGATTCTCTATACGTACAATCCGGCTGTTGACGGCGACACTTATCCGATCTACATGAACCAGAATACGCAGCGTTGTCTCGATTGGCTCTCGGCGCAATAGTGGACTAACCGCAATGGCTGATGTTCGCGTTGTCGCGTCGGTCTTGTGGTTGTGCTTGGAGGCTTCTTCGTTTATAACAGGCCAGTCGATGCGCCGTCGATGGCGGTTGGTCCACCCATTAATCGGGGAATTATGGCAGCACAAAATAAATCTACGGCCAAACGGCCAAAAATTGCCGCGTTGGTGACCGAATACCGCCGGTATTCGCACGGGCAGAATATCGTCGACCGGTTGCTGGGCGGTTATGGCTGGGAAAGTGGTTGGCACCATCCGCAGTTGGACATTGTCTCGCTCTATGTCGATCAGTTTCCCGAGTCCGACCTTAGTCGCGAACGCGTCGAACGCCACCCGGACTTGAAGATGTGTTCGACTATCGCCGAGGCACTGACCTTGGGCGGCGACGAACTGGCCGTCGACGGGGTCTTGCTGATCGCCGAGCACGGGGATTACCCGGTCAACGAAAAAGGCCAGATGCTCTATCCGCGCTATGAGTTTTTTCAGCAGACCGTCGAGGTCTTTCGCAATAGTGGCCGCAGCGTGCCGGTCTTTTGCGACAAGCACCTTTCCTGGAATTGGGATTGCGCGCGAGAAATGTTCGATATCAGCCGCGAGCTGAATTTTCCGTTTATGGCGGGTTCCTCGCTGCCGGTGTCTCGACGTATACCGTCGGTCGATCTGCCTTGGCAAGCCGAGGTCGAAGAGATGCTCGTCATCGGTGTGGGTAATATCGACAGCTATTGCATTCATTCGATAGAAGCCCTGCAATCATTGGCGGAGCGGCGCCGGGGCGGTGAAACGGGTGTGGTGTCGGTTAAGGGGTTGCGCGGTGACAGCGTATGGCGGGCGCTCGACGACGGCGCGTGGGATCCAGCACTCTTCGAGGCTTGTCTGTGTCGCAGCCTGAACCTGAAACCTGCTGACGAGAGCAATCGCCACACCTATCCAGAGCGGGAGGATTTGCCGGGTTTGCTGGATAGGGATCCGGTGGCTTATCAGATCGAGTACGCCGACGGTTTGCGCGCCACCATGCTGCTAATGCCGGGGCTGGTAAAGGAGATGACGGTCGCGGCGCGGATTAAAGATCGGGCCGACCCTTTTTCGCTGCTTTTTTATCTTGGCGCTGGTCACGAAATGCAGCCCAACTTTTTTAACCCGTTGTGCCACCATATCGAGCAGATGATGTTGACCAGACAGCCGCCTTATCCCATCGAACGCACATTGTTGACGACTGGGCTTACCGCCGCCGGGGTCGAGTCGCTGTGGCAGGACGAAAAAAAGCTGGTTACGCCGCACTTGGATATTCAATACCAGGTCGATGAGGCATCGACCTTTCGGAGGACGTAATGGCAGAGCGTAAACGCAAGAAAATCGCCCTGATCACGACGGTCTGGGGCTGGCGCAATCACGCCAATCATATGGGCGAACGTTTTTTGAACGGCTATCCGTGTGACGGCAAGTGGCATCGTCCAGAGATGGATATCGTCGGCGTATATGTCGACCAGTCACCTGTAGAGGGAGAAGACTTAAGTCTGCGGCGGGCCAAAAAACACGGCTTTACCATTTATCCGAGCATTGCCGAGGCGGTGTGTCTGGGCGGTAGTGAATTGGCGGTCGATGCGGTATTGCTGATCGCCGAACACGGCGAGTATCCGGACAACGAAAAAGGCCAGAAGCTCTACCCGCGCTACGAGTTTTTTACCGAGATCACCGAGGTGTTTCGTGCCAGCGGGCGCAGCGTGCCGATCTTCAACGACAAACATCTCTCCTATAGCTTTGACAAGGCGCAAAAAATGGTGGCGGCGGCCGAGCAGTTGCAGTTTCCGCTCTTGGCCGGCTCTTCGCTGCCGGTAACTTTTCGCTTGCCGCCCTTGGAACTGCCGCTGGAATGCGAGATAGAGGATGCGCTGATGATCGGCGTCGGCGGGTCGGACGCGATGGACTACCACGCCTTGGAGGCGATGCAGTGCATGCTCGAACGCCGGCGCGGCGGCGAGACGGGCATCGCCGCGGTGCAGCTTATCGACGGTGACGAGGTATGGCGGGCGGGCGAGGACGGTCGTTGGTCGCGGCGTTTGCTCGAAGGGGCGCTGGCGCGCTCCGATTCGCGCAGTGGTATCGCGCTGACGGACGGTCGGCCGCAGGACCTGGCGCACGACGGCACATTGCAGGAATTGGTGGAGAATCCGTCGGCCTATTTTATCGAATACAACGACGGTACCCGGGCGACGTTATTGTTGCTCAGTGGTGCGGTGAGTGATTGGACCTTCGCTGCCCAGGTCGGCGGCGAAGTGTTCTCGACGCAATTCCTGTTGCCGCCACAACCCAATGTTACCTATTCGGCCTGCTTGATGGCCAAGGCCGAAGAAATGTTCGCCTCTGGCGTGGCGCCTTATCCGGTACAGCGGACGCTCTTGGTCTGCGGGATGCTCGAACGCTGTCTCGAATCGCGGGTCGGTGGCCATGTTCGTTTGGCGACGCCCGAACTCGATGTCTGTTATCGGGCGCCGGAGACATCGCAGTTTTGCGGGGCTTTGCAGTAATATCACGGGCCGAGACGAGTTTCTGCTCGATCCGGCGGCGGTGTTTTTTTCTGCGTTAGGCGGCGGCTTCGCCCAATAAGACCGCGCAGTGCGCGTTGTACTGGGCGAGCCATGCCCGCTCGCGCTCGTCCAATAATTCGTCGTCGAGCATCTCCGTGTCGAATGGATGCACCGTCAATGTAGTGAAGCGCAAGAAACCCTCGTTTTCGGCCTCGGTAATCGCCACCATATTCTCGTTGCGGATGCCATGGCTTCCGGGCACGTAGTATCCCGGTTCGATGGTGATCAGCATACCGGGTTGCAAGGCGATATTTTTTGCCGCCGCCCCCTTACCGAAAGACTGTGGTCCTTCGTGCACGTTGAGCAAATAGCCGACGCCGTGGCCGGTGCCGTGCCCGTAGTTGAGACCGCGTTTCCACAGTGGATGGCGGGCGAGCACCTCGATCTGGTTGCCGGTGGTGCCGCGCGGGAATTCCGCCTCGCTTAGTGCGATCAACCCTTGCAATACGAGCGTGTAGTGCGTGCGTTGTTCGGGCGTCGGTTCGCCGATGCAGATAGTGCGAGTGATATCGGTAGTGCCTTCGAGGTATTGTCCGCCAGAGTCGATGAGCAAGACGCCGGGTGCGACAGGGTCGCATTGCTCGGCGGTTGGGTGGTAATGCACGATGGCACCGTTTTGCCGCGAACCGACGATCGCCGCGAAGCTCGGCCCGATATAGTTACCCTGCTGCGCCCGGTAGGTGTCGAGTTGTTCGACGCAATCCCATTCGCTTAGCGTCCGTTGTTCAGATTCGTTTTTCAGCCAGCGGTAAAAGGCCTGCAAAGCCCGCGCGTCTTTGAGCATCGCCTGCTGCAAATTGGTCAACTCGGTCGTGTTTTTGATGGCTTTCTGCAATGTGATCGGCGAAGCTAGGTCGACCGCGTATTGGCCGAGTTGCGCGGGCAGCAGGGCGCAGTCGCAGTGAACGGTCAGTGTTTCCCGGTCGAGCAACTCGGTGATGTCGGCATAGGGACGCAATGTGATGCCGTCGGCTGTCAGCGCATCGCGCACGTTTTGCGGCATGGGATTATCACAACATAGCGTGGCCTGCTTTTCTTCAATGAGCAACCAGGCGTAGAACACGGGGTTGAACTCCACGTCGCTGCCGCGCAAGTTGAGCAGCCAGGCGATCTCGTCCAAGGCGGTTGCCAAGAAGGCGCGTCCGGCGAGTGCGGCGCGCAACGATTGCAGCTTGTCTTTGCGTGAGACACCGCTATAGGCGATGTCGAGTTCGAATAGCTCGGAGTTGGGCAAGGGCGGGCGATCAGACCACAACTGGACGAAGGGGTCCTCGCATAGCTGTAATTCGATGTCGTTTTTCGCCAACCGCGCGCCAATATCCGTGACGCCGTTGACGGAGCAGAGTCTGTCATCAATGGCGACTGTGCTGCCAGCCGGCAATTCATCGGCGATCCAGTCGAGATACCCGGTTGTATGGGCTGCTTGCTGCTTGAGCACGGAGAAACCTGGGGCCAACTGTTTTTCGGCTTGCAGGAAATAGCGGGAGTCGACACTGACGATCGCCTGGTCGGCGGTGATAACCGCCGTGCCAGCTGAGCCGCTGAAGCCCGACAGCCATTGGCGGGCTTGCCAGTGCTCGGCGACGTATTCCGAAAAATGGGGGTCGTTGGTGGGGATGATCAGGGCGTCGTAGTGCCGGGATTGCATCCAGGTCCTGCATGCGGCCAAACGTTCATTGCTGTGCATATGCCTGCGGGTTTCTTTGGGTAGTGGCGACAAAGTGTTGCCTGAATATAGAGACGGGCGGGATGTCGTTCCAGTCCGGCATTGATGCTTGTCTACTTGACCCTACCGGCCAAAAAGGGCTTACTACTTGCTCGAGACAAATCATCTTCCACGAATGGAGTCGATTATGGCTGAAGAACATTTAATTTTTATCACCTCGTGTGCTGCAGGTGACGCCGGTGCGATTACCGCCTGTAAACTCAATGCTGAGACGGGTGCATTGCAGGTGCTACAGGAATATGCCGATATCGAAAATCCATTTTTTCTCGCACTTTCGCCCGACCGCAAGACACTTTATTCGACACATGTGCCGGGTGCTTTCGAGAGCGATCCCGGTTATGTCGCCGCCTTTGAAATCGTCGGTGACTCGGGCGAAATAAAAAAACGCAATGAGCAATTGGCCAATGGCACCACTACCTGTTATGTGGATGTGGACCCGTCGGGCCAAACGGCGGTCGTCGCCAATTATACGTCCGGCAGTGTCGGCTCGTACCCGCTGCAGGCCGATGGGGCGCTTGGTGAGATGGCTTCTTTTATACCGCATGAAGGCGGGAGTATGGTCGATGGCAATAGACAAGAGGCCGCACACGCGCATTGTGCGGTAATTAGCCCGAGCGGAAAAAGCATGTATGCCTGCGATCTCGGTATGGACCAGGTCGTCGGTTATGGTCTCGACGCGGGATCGGCGACCTTAACACCGCTCGCTCAGCCCTATGTGCGCACCATCGGCGGCGGCGGCCCGCGTCACTTTACCTATCATCCGCAGGGCGGATATGTCTACGCCAACAATGAACTGGCTAACTCAGTCAATGTCTATCGCCATGACGAAGACGCCGGCGTTTTGATCGAGCTGCAGGTGATTTCGACGCTGCCGGATGATTTTTCTGACACGAGTTTGACGGCGGATATCAAGATTACTCCGGATGGACGTTTTCTGTATTGCTCGAACCGCCTGCACGATAGCATCGCGGTATATGCGATTGGCGCCGATGGCTGTTTGACGCTGGTGGAGATCGCGCCGAGTCTGGGGAATTTTGCGCAGAATTTGGCGATTACCGCCGATGGGGGATTGTTGTTGTGTGCGAATATGGGAGCGGATGATAAGGGGGAGAATGTGGTGGTGTTTCGCATTGATGCGGGGAGTGGGAAGTTGAGTGCGGTGGGTGAGCCGATGGAGATTGTGAAGCCTTCTTGTATTATGATCGCCTGATAGGCTGGCTTGGTGCGTACGGGCTGGGCGAGGGTATTCCCTTGCTCATGCACGCATCGCTGCGCGATACGCGCCCTTCGGGAGCTCGCCGACCATCCCTGCTCGGCTCCGAGGCGACATGCCCATTTTACAATCCTGTAAAATGAGCATGTCGAAATCCGCTGCGGGAATACCCTCGCCCAGCCCTTTGATACTTAGTCATATAGATTGGGGCTGGACATTAATAAATCCTTCTGTAGCTCTGTAATGTTTGAAGGGTGGAAGTATATATCTTCAGACAACCCTGAATTATTTGAGATAGTACTTAAATCCAGGGTCTCTAGCATTATAGATGGATGTCATCAATGGCTTACGGGTTTTAGTCGGTACTGCCCAAGTTTCCGAGGGCCGGTTTTGCAGTGCGACGCAGGGTATTTTTCGGGGTGGTGGTTGGGTAAGAGGGTCTGGTCGGGCAGGGCCGGGCGAGTGGGCGCGAAGGCGCCCCGAGGGGCGACGGCCCGGGGGTCCAAAAACACCCGGAGACGCACCGCAAAACCGCACCGTCCGCATCGCCCGCACTTAGCTTGAACCGATTGTAATTTCTTATCAAGCTCTATCATAGAAAACGAGCATAGCATGTCCGAAGCAGTGTTGCATAAGAAGGTCCTCTTGCCGGAGGAATGTATCAGTATCGAGGACGGTCGGCGGGTCGGCGGGGATATCCGCATCGGCGATTTGAGCGGGGATGGGCGGATGGATTTCCTGGTGTATAAGTCGTTAGGTGGGATCAAGCCGAGTTTTCTCGGGGCATTTACGCTAGAGGGGGAGATGTTGTGGTCGGTGGGGGATAAGGGATTCTGCGTGCAGGATGCGGATGCGGAGGATATGCTGGAGACGGTTTCTCCCGATAGGCCGGGGCCGGTAGCTATTTATGATATCGACCAGGATGGGCGGCAGGAAGTTATTTGTTTTATGGTTGATCCGGCGGTGGAGTGTACAAGTAAGTGGGATTTGGCGGGGGTGCGCCTGGTCATTTTAGATGGTGCGACGGGGGCGGTAAAACATTCGGCGATGCCGGAGGAACTGGCGCGTTGTTCGGCCTATGTGGATGGGGAGGCGCATATTCCCAACTATGTGCATCAGCGGTTGATGATTGCCAATTTCTCGGGGCATCCGGTGGCGCAGGACTTTGTCGTCAAGGTGGGCAATGATATCCTGGCCTTTAACCATCGGCTCGAAGCGTTGTGGCACTATCGCAATAAGGAATACCGCTATCCGGGGCACTCGGCGTATATCCCGGCGGTAGGAGATCTCGATGGGGACGGCCGCGACGAGGTCAATGGTGGGCATTATGGGTTGGATCACGACGGGCGCGTATTGTGGCAGGCCTTCTTAGGAGACAATGCGGATAGCGTGTTGGTTGAAGAATGGGCTGGTGGGCATGCGGCGATTATATCGGGCAGCGGCCAGATCCTGGATGCGCAGGGCAATCGTGTGTTGCACTTGGGCGAGGAATTGGTGCCGCATGGCCAAGAGGTGCGCTGTGGGGATTTTCGCCGCGATTTGCCCGGGCGGGAGTTGGCGATTCGCTATAATGGACATAATCCCGAAGTGATGATCGTCTCGCGCGATGGCGAGGTGCTCTGTCGTTTTGTGGTAGACGAGTCACCCAACAATACGGGAATGGAAACGATACGTTGGTATGGGGGCGAGCAGGCGGATCTGCTCTATAGCCCGGCGGCGCTTTTTGATGGCCACGGGAACAAGGTGGTGCGCTTTGCCGAACTACCGCCGCCGACTGGCGGCCGGATGGGGTGGTATCACTGTTTTGCGGCGGATCTCTGCGGTGACGGGCGGGAGGGGGTCGTATTATACGATCCCTATGGCGATGCGGTATATGTGTATGCATCCACGTCATTAGATGCGCAGCAACTTGGAAATTATAGACATACCGCGCGGCAGTACAATGCGCGGTTAATGGATTAATTGGGGGATGTAGATGTCGGTCGACAAATTTCTAGTTATTTCAATCGATTGTTGGCGTTACGATGCGCTGAGCCGCACCAATGCGCTATTCAATACGCCCAAATTTGATTTGCTGACGCGAGATTACGCGCTGGCCGAACGCTATTTTGTCACTGCGCCGGCGACTAGACCTTCGCACTCTTCACTCTTTACCGGGCTCTATCCCTTTGAACACGGGCTCTTCGGTCAGACCTATCTGAAGATGTTCGCCGGTATTGACAATCTCTTCGAAATTTTTGCCGAGGCCGGATATAGCGTCAAGGGTTTTTCTGAACGGGCGGACGTCTTCCGCTTCCTGGATTTTGAACCCCATATCGGTCCGGTCGACGAGGAAGTATCCAGTCAGCACTTGGGCTCTTTGGAGCGTCTGTCCGCCCGCCTTATCGAGCCTGATGACCGGCCGCAGTTCAAGTTTCTACACTTTTGGTATACGCATGGCGGTTATGGCATGGCGGGTATTCCCGGCATGCCGAATTTGCGGGCGTTGGTTGAGCAGGGCGAAACGGAAGAGGCGTTGCGCTATTATTACGCGGCGGTGAACCACGTGCTCGAATTCTCCTTGGTTGAATTATTGAAGAAGGTGAATCTCGACGAGTGGGCGGTCTTTATCTGTGGCGATCACGGTGAAGGCTTTTGCGACGAGGTAATGGCGCACGGCGATCGGCTGCATCCCAATGTGGTGCATGTGCCGATGTTGGCTCATGTGCCCGGTGGATTTTCGTTTCCGACGACAGGGCCGGTTTCTGCGATTGATTTGTTGCCGACAGTCACTGGGTTGGCCGATATCGATACAGAGTACAAAGGTTATGGGCGAAGCTGGCTGGGGGGAGGTGATTCTTTTGCAGACCGGTGGGTATTGTCTGAATTAGATAGCCAGTATGGCGTCGGTTTCCTCAGTGCCAATAACCTGCAATTGGACCACGCACGTGTCACCTCGCGCACGGCGGTCGACGAAAATGAGATCGCCAAAGACGACAAAGGCATTCGCGAATGGTGTTTGTGTGATGGTGAGCATTTCTATCGCGAAAATGAGCAGATGGCAGAATATGTACTGCGTGACCTGAATACTGGCGCTGATCTAGTCTGTGTAGACCCGCAAGCCCATCGCACGCGCTATGGTGCACTGCTTGACGATTCGGCGTATAAGAATATGCAGGGGCAGGAGACGTTGACCGATGAGGCGGCGATTTTAGAGAAGCGGCTTAGGGATTTGGGATATATCGAATAAGACTCGGCGCAGTGCCGATTCACAAAGGGGCAAATATGGGTAAAACACGGATTGGTATTATCGGTTGTGGTGGTATGGCTCGTTCGCACGCGTCGCGCTTTGCGGAAGTGCTCGACCGCATTGAGGTGGCGGCTGTCGTCGACATTGAGCGTGACAAGGCCGAGGCAGTGGCTGCAGTGTTGGACAATGCCCCGATCATCGAGACCGACTATCAGCAGGTTTTCGAACATATCGATGCGGCGCTGGTCGTCCTGCCGCACCATCTGCACCACGAAGTGACCATGGCCTGTTTGCGCGCCGGCAAACACGTGATGGTCGAAAAGCCGATGGCCAATAGTGAGGCGCAGTGCATAGAGATGATCGCGGAGGCGAAAGAGCGTGGGCTGGTGCTGATGGTCGCCTATTGTATGCGTTTTCATCCCTTGGTGGTCAAGATGAAAGAGCTGATCGAGAACAAAGCCTATGGCGAAGTATTCCAGCTTTCAATCTGGACCGAACAGCTTACGCGCTATGCCGAAGGCCACTGGGCGCATTCGGCTGCGACCTTGGGCGGCGGTCAGTTTTTCAGCCACGGCTGCCACTATATCGACTTGATGCTGTGGATGCTTGGGCAGCCGGTGCGCGGCAATCACTACGGCACTAATCTCTGCACGCCTTGGATGGAGAAGGAGGGCACGAGCAACGCGACGATCGCATTCGAGAGTGGGGCACTCGGTTATCACTTCGGTACCTGGGGTGCCCAGGGTTCACGGCTCGGCTATGCCTTTCATGCGCATTGCGAACAGGGCATGCTGGAGATCGATTTGGCGCAGGGAAAACTGATGGCGCATACGCGGGCCGAAGAACACGAGGCCGGTAAACTAGTCAGCCGTCAGCAGGAAGAAGTGCTAATGGAGTCCAAAAATGCCAAACACACCGAGTTGGAGATGGCGCACTTTGTCGATTGCATCGAGACTGGGGCGACGCCTTTGACCGACTCGATTGGTAGTCTCGAAGGATTGCAGGTGATTTGGGAGCTCTATGAGGCGGAGGAGCGGGGGGAGATGGCGGATTTGCGTGGCTTGGGGTTGGGGACTTGGCAGGCTACGTAGTCTGTATTTGTCGCCACTTGTTACATCAGACAACGTAAGGCGATGCTGCGATCCGAATTTGGTCTATGGCATCGAGCGTTATATTAACGCCGGATAAGGGGGATTATCGTTAATGTGCCAACGTGACAGGAATTTTGGAAGGCTGAAAAAGTTGACCTGTTTTCATTAATAATACTTATAGCCCCGTCTCGATTTTTACGCATCCAGCGGGTTTCGGACGGCCAACCCTCCTTTATTAAGTACGTGTGTATAGATCATTGTTGTACTGACATCCTTGTGCCCCAACAGCTCTTGTATCGTACGGATATCGTAACCGGCTTCTAGCAGGTGCGTCGCGAAGCTATGGCGAAAGGTGTGGCAATGCACCGGTTTAGTGACCCGAGTTTTGCCCACCGCTGCTCGGAGTGCCTTCTGCACACAACTTTCATGTAGGTGGTGCCGACGCCGCTCACCCGTTTCCCTATCCCTATATTGCCTGGTCGCCGGAAATACATACTGCCACCCCCACTCTCGATTCACATTCGGATACTTCCGAGCTAGCGCATAGGGCAGCGCCACACGCCCACACCCCTTGCCCAGATCAGCCTCATGGATCGCCTTCGTTTGTGTGAGTTGTTGTAGGCCATTCTTTAGTGATGCAGGTAGCATGGTAATTCGGTCTTTCATACCTTTGGCGTCACGAATGAGAATTTGATTGACCCCCAATCTAGATCTTTCACGCGTAGTTGCAGACTTTCCATCAGTCGTAATCCGCATCCATATAACAATTGGACTAGTAATTTAGGCGTACCGTACATCGTCTCGATGACGACGCGCGCCTCATCTTGAGTCAGTACTGTGGGCAGATGGTCTGGTCGTTTTGCCCGCACGGCTTGAATCTTTTCATCCAGTTGAATACCCAGCACGGATTTATACAAGAAGAGTAGAGCATTGAATGCCTGATTCTGCGTAGAGGCCGCCACTTTTTTCTCTGTGGCTAGATAGCTGAGATATCGTTCAATTTCTCGGGCACCCATTTCCCTGGGATGCCTTTTATCGTGATAGAGAATGTAGCGCTTGATCCAACCAACATACGATTTTTTCGTTTTGGGAGAGTAATGTTTCATGCGTATGATGTGGCGGACTTGGTCCAGTAATTTTGGTGTCGCTGTGGGCGTTTGAGGTCCCATATTTTGGCTTGTTGCCTTTCCCTACGAGTAGTATAATACTCACTACTGTATACCTTTATTCACACTATATATTATGACTATTGGCTGCTTAAGTAGTTGTTGTTTTTCACCTTGCGATTGCATTTTTTTTGAGCATCTAAGATGTTTTTGATATAAAAAGCAAATCTGGAGCCTGTTTGATGTTGTTCGCGGGGTGTAATCGGATATCCTAGCGGGCAGGCAGTGTATAATGGAATATCCTAGCGAGCAGGCGGTATAATCACTTGTTGGCCGGAAATGTACAAAGGAGATACGAAATGGAAGTAGCTGTTATTTGTGTGTCACTTTTGATCTACAATCTATACACACTCAAACATGCAACAGATCCCAAAGACGAACTGCTGAAAGCCAAAGAACTCCTTGACTAAGGTCTCATTGAATCAGCCGACTACGATAAGATCAAAAAAAAGTGACTGAAACGAATCGTCACCGACTAAAGAAACCTTGGCCAACAAATTGATGGAGAGGGACGCTCGTACCTCGCGCCCCTCATCATAACGTTAGGCGGCGTACTTAACATGCCGACAGACAGAAGTTCATAAATCAAGGAAGAAAAATATGACGATGACATGACTCTCAGCGATGTGCAAGAACGAGTCATGTCATGAAACCTCAATGCGTATCAATCACATGTCGTCTTCGCTCCCGTCAAGAGATCTCAATCGGTGGCGAGAGGCAGGCAGATTGATACCGCATTATTATAAAACGCGAGCTATGACGTATATGACAACTAGACACTGTCCATTGTGCTGTTCAGTCGCTAAGGCGTATCATCAAGACAGAGACCGAGCGTATGCTCAGTGTCTCAATTGCCAACTAGTGTTTGTGCACCCCGAGGCCTTTCTTTCTGCCCAAGAAGAAAAGTCCAGATATGATCTGCATCAAAACTCTCCGAGTGATACAGGCTATCGCACCTTCCTGTCTCGGATGTGTGTCCCTATGATGCATCGATTGCCCAGGGGGAGTTGCGGATTAGATTTTGGGTGCGGCCCCGGGCCAACGCTTTCTGTGATGTTTGAGGAGAGTGGGTATCCCATGGCGATCTACGATCCGTTTTATGCCGCAGATGAATCCGTGTTGGAGAATGACTACGATTTTGTCACAGCCACAGAAGTGATTGAACACGTACAACGTCCTAAACAGAGCTTGAAGCGCATGTGGCGATGCGTCAAAGCCGGCGGGTATCTGGGAATAATGACACAACTTGTAATCGACCAGGACGCGTTTGCCAAGTGGCATTATAAAGATGATGAGACACACATCTGTTTTTATTCACAGGCCACCTTTGGCTGGATAGCCAGACAGTGGGAAACTGAACCAGTTTTTGTGGGACACGGTGTCATTATCTTCCAGAAACCGAAATGCTCTCGCTCCATGGCTCCGTCCCCAAAGCTTTCGCACACGTCGTCAAACATGGAAGACGATGCGACATCATTTCACCATTGCTCGGAATGATTCTTGGCATGCAAGGAAGACACGATCACAACGATACATCGTGTAATTGCCTGATAATAGGGTGATTTGCCTAACAATCTGCTGCAACCGACCGTTGCCCTTGCGGCGTTTTCGAGTGTCGAGTGTTCATCACGGATTGTGGCTTCATCAGGTTGCTTGCCAGCGTCAGGGCGGGCAACGGCGGTTGAGCAGGGGCGTTAGATCAATTCAGCAACAGTTTGGTATATCAGAATCGAATCGTCCGACTCTGCAACTTCCATAAGAATTATTAATACTCCGTAACGCTGGCATACTCCCTAAAAACGGCGAACTAGTTCGTATGCAAGTTATTAGGGTGGTAGCGCTTTAACGGTAGACTAAAACCTAATCTGACACAGTCTGAAGAGCCAAGTTATAACAAACGAACTTAATCCAAGACCCGCTGTTGACCCGCCGAAACCTCATCCAATTTCGCCCTTTCCTCCGGGCTAATCGACCAACCTACCGCACCAACATTGTCCTCCATATGCGCGATGGTGTCGCCGCCGGTGATCGCCATGCTCACCTCGGAATGCGAGAGCACCCAGTTGAGGGCGGTCTGCGCGGGGGTCTTGCTGTGCGCGGCGGCGATTTCACGCAATAATTCGAGTGTCGCCTGCGCGGTCGCGTTCATTTCTTTGGCGAGGTGGCCGGCGCGTACTGTGGCGTAGAGCGTGCCGGATGGGGCGGCTTGTCCAATGGTATAGGCTCCCGACAGCAGACCGACGCCCAATGGGCTATAGGTCATCACGCCAAAACCCTGGTCGCGTTGCGCCGGCCACATCTCCCTTTCGAGTTCGCGGTTGAGCAGGTTATATGGATTCTGGATGCAGATCAATGGGTCTAAACCGGCCTGGTCTTGTATCCAGCGTGCCTTGAGCACTTGCCAGGCCTGGAAGTTGGAGACGCCGATATAGCGGGTTTTTCCGGCTTTTATTAGGTCGTCCATGGCGCGTAGTGTTTCGTCGAGCGGGGTGCCGTCGTCGTAGCTGTGCAGGATGTAGACGTCGACGTGGTCGGTGTCGAGTCGGGTGAGGGTGCGGTCGATTTCGCGCATGATATGGTAGCGGGATAGTCCTGAGTCGTTGGGGCTGTCGCCGACACTGCCGCAGACTTTTGACGAGATGACGAGGTCGTCGCGGTGGCGTTTGAGCACGCGCCCGAGGATTTCTTCGCAGGTGCCCGCGTTTTTGTGGTCGTCTTCGAGACCATAGACATTGGCGCAATCGATGAAGTTGATGCCTAGCTCGATGGCGCGTTCGATGACGCGTTCGGCTTCGGTCGGGTCGGATTGACCGCGGAAGCCGAGGCCGAAGGCTAGGCGGGATACTTTTAAGCCGGCGGTGCCAAAATTGATGTAGTCCATGAGATAGCTCCTTAATTTAAGGCGGTGGAGACGACATTTTTCGCGTCGATATATTGCCACAATTGCACATGCGCCTCGCCTTTCAGGGCGTAGGCTTGGGCCAAGAGATTGGTGTCGAAATCGGCTTTGTTGTGCGCGGTGGCGATGGCGCGGTCGAGGGCGGTTAAAGCGGCGGTGTAATTTTGATCGTAGAGTCGGGTTTTTCCCAATTCAAATTGTTCGTAAAATACCGGCCAGCGGCTGCGCAGTTGATGGCCATGCCATTCGAGCACGAGGAAGTCGACCAGGAAATTGCCGAGCGGATAGCCAATGAAGAGCAGCACGACGAATCGGCGCAACCAGCGTCTAAGGTGTGTTGAGGGCGCGGGATTGTGATCGTTCATATTCGTTTATGGAAGGTATTTCGCGTGCTTGTGCGTACGGAAATAGCGGATTTATCGATTCGTCGGTCTATGCGTAAAGCGGATGGCGCGAGATTAACTCGGTATTGGCCCCTGCTTCGCCGTGCATAAGGTAGATCGGACGGGTGGAAAAATGCGTTTGGTAGTGGGCCGACCCGCTTTCTTTTTTTGTCGAGCGGTCCCACAGCGATGAGGCGGGCATAAAGCGCAACACATAGGCGGCGCGGCGTTTGGGCGAACGGTTGGGTTGGGAGCCGTGCACGAGGAATACGTCGTGCAGCGAGAATTCTCCGGCACGCAATTCGTCGTCCTTGGCGTTGCCCGCGTCGAAATAGGCCTCTTCGGTGACTTGGTTGAGTACCAGGTCTTCGCGATCGTCCTGTCGGTGCGGGAAGAGTTCGGCATTTTTGTGTGAACCGGGTATATAGCGCATACAGCCGTTTTCGCTGGTGACATCGTCAATGGCGAGCCATACCGAGCAAGTTTTTAAGGGCGCGATCGGCCAGTATTCGCCGTCCTGGTGCCAGGGGACTTCGAGACCGGTATGTGCCGGTTTGCAGAAAAACTGTCCGCCCCAGAGGATGACGTCGGGGCCCAGGATTGCGGCGACATAGTCGACGATCTCACAGGTGCCGGCGATGGCCAACCACTCGTCGGTGATCTCTTTGGGCAAGCCGTTCCAGCCGGGCAGATAGGGGCAGACGATGCTTTCGGGCGGCAGGCCCTCGGTTGCGACCAGCGTGCGGTCGGCCAGAGAGCGCATGCGCCGCATGGTCTGCTCGGGCAGACGGCAAGCGGGTTTGACCAGACCTTCTTCGGCGAAGGTCTGCATTTCCTCTGAACTCAGTTTAGTCGTCATACGTTCTGCTCCTGGGCATAGGCCGCGATGTCGTCTAATGAGGCGAAGCCCATCTGTATCATATTCACCCTCAGGTCGTCCAAAAGAATCTCGACTGTGTGGTCTCCGCCATAGCGGCCTAAGGCCGCTGCGCCGTAGATAAAGGGGCGACCGAGGAAAACGAAGTCCGCGCCGAGGGCCAGGGCCCGGAGGATATCGAGACCAGAGCGGATACCGCTGTCAAAAAGGATGGGTGTGCGGCCGTTGACCTGGCGCACGATGGGCGGCAAAAGGTCTATCGCCGCCGGCGCGGCGTCGAATTGCCGGCCGCCGTGGTTGGAGACCTGGATCGCGTCGATGCCGATCCCAATGGCCTTTTCGGCGTCCTCCGGGTGGTGGATGCCCTTAGCCACCAGCGGCCCCTGCCATTCGTCGCGGACTTCCTTGAGATAGTCCCAGGAGACGATGCCGGTCATCTTTTGCGCGACGAACATGGCGGTCGTGGCCATATTGGCCGATTGCGCGTATTTCTCCATCGTGCGCAGTTTCGGCAGACCGGCCTGCAGCGTATTCAAGGTCCAGGTCGGGTTGCAGAAGGCCTCATAGACGAAGCGGGCGGTGATCCGAGGCGGCATATGCAGGCCCGCGCGGGTCTGCCTTTCGCGACGACTCGGCGCCGGGGTATCGACGGTTACTGCCAAGGTGCCGAAGCCGGAATCTCGCGCCCGCTGCAATAGGTCCTGGCGCACTTCGCGGTCGCGCGGCGAGTAGAGCTGAAACCAGCCCATATCGCCGACGAGCGGCCCAACGGTCTCCGGCGTCTGGGTGGCGACGGTGCTCAGGCAATAGGGGATCGAATAACGGGCGGCCGTCTCGGCGAGGATACATTCGGCGCGCGGCCACATCAGACCGGACAAGCCGACCGGGGCGATGCCAAAGGGGGCCTGGTATTCACGGCCGAATAAGTTCGTCGACATATCCGGCTTCAGCTCGCCTTTGAGCAGCTTGGGCACCAGGGTGACTTTTGCCATCCCCTCTATATTCCTTGCTACCGCGCGTTCATCCGTTGTGCCGGATTCGAGGTATTCGCGGGCCACATGCGGCATTCTTTTTAGCGCTCTTTGCTGTAGGTCAATGATGGCCGGGTAGCGATCCATCAACTCGGCCATATGGTTGTCGCTCATAAACGGTGCTGCTCCATCCTGTCGGGTGTCGAACGGTTATATAGTACGTGCGGGCGGCCTTTGCGCGCAACCGTCAATGCTGCTTTCGTCGAGCGGCTATTTTACAATTTTACGGTGAAGTAATATGTTCAGCAGAACGCATTTTGCCTATATGGCAATGCGATTATTTCATTTTTGCGATGGGAAACGATGTTATGAGGATGCTGGTCGGGCTAGTCTGTGGGTTGTCACTGGTCTGGATCGGGTGCGGAGACGATACAGCTTTGGGCAACGGCAATGCGAGCGGTGATTGCGAAAGCAATGTGCTGGCCGGCGATTATACTATTCGCTCGGCGCAGGAGGCCATCGCGTTGGAGCGCAAAGGCGGTTGTAATTATACCATCGCGGGGAATCTGGAGATCACCAGGACGCAATTGCGCATCTTCGAGCATATGAACGAACTCGGTGCGGTGGGCGGCGATGTCAATATCTACGACAATGAAGAGCTGGAGAGCTTTGAGGGGTTGGGCGATCTGGCGATGGTGGGCGGCGATGTCAATATCTACGACAACGAAGTGCTGAAGAATCTGGAGGGTTTGTCTTTCCTGCAGAATGTCAGCGGCAATGTCAACGTTTTTCGCAATGACAAGCTCGCCAATATCGACGGTCTGTTCAAACTCGAAACCGTCGCGGGCGACGTGCGCGTCAACAACAACAATAAATTGCTGCAACTCGACGGCCTCTTTGGTCTGGTCGCCGTCACTGGCAGCCTCGTTATCGAATTCAACCCGTCGATCGAACTGATCGAGGACCTGTCGAACCTGCGCACAGTCGGTGGCGATCTGATCATCGGCAACAATCTCCGCTTGGAGAAGATCGAGGATATGTCGGGTTTGCAGGAAGTCGGCGGTAATTTGAACATCGGCGAGAACGCGCGCTTGGATATGATTGAAGACATGTCGGGGCTTGGCAGCGTCGGCCAAGACTTGAATATTTTCAGCAATCAGCGCTTAACTAGCCTCGTCGGCCTGGCCAATTTGGCTTTGGTCGGAGGCAACCTAAATATCTACAACAACGAGAAATTGACCGACCTCGAAGGGCTGGAAAGCCTGGTGCAGGTCGGCAAAGACCTCAATGTCTACGGCAACGAGAAATTGGCCGATCTAATCGGCCTGGCGAATCTCGTCACCATCGGCGCAAAGGTGTTTATCGTCGAAAACACCAACCTACCCACAAGCGAAGCCCTAGCCCTAGCCGACCGCGCCGCTGCCGGCGAAGTATCAATCCAAAACAACAAAAACTAATCTAACCCACTTACAGACCACTGCTCTCGCATCTGTAAATAGCGGTAACTACTATAATTGGTCGAGGTCTGGGTGTGGTGTGCGACGTAGGATGTTTTTTTGGGGTGGTTGAGCGGTAAAAGGGAGTGGTCGTGACGACGGCCCGGGGGGCTAAAACACCTGGAGACGCGCACTACGACCAGATCGCTCCCTCGCCGTTCTATCGATTCATGTTCGATACTGCTCTTCGACGTATTATCCCTCCATACCCGTAATGATCCGCTCCACTTCTTCGACCGAAGTCTGCTCGGGGTCGATATCGTCGGCAACGACGCGGCCGTGGCGCAGCACGACAATACGGTCGACGACCTGGAAGACGTGGTGGATATTGTGGGCGATAAAAATACAGGAGTGCCCCGAATCGCGGGCGTTGCGCACGAAACGCAGTACACCCTGCGTCTCGGCGACACCGAGGTTGTTGGTCGGTTCGTCGAGGATGATCAGTTCGCTGTCGAAATACATTGCGCGGGCGATGGCCACCGATTGCCGCTCGCCGCCCGATAGTGAGCCGATCGGGGTGGTCGGGGGGATGTCTTTTTCGATGCCAACTTCCTTGAGCAGACTGCGGGCGACCTCGCTCATGGCGCCTTGGTCCATCCAACCGAGAAAGGCGGGGCCTTTCAGCGGTTCGCGGCCGAGGAAGAGATTGCGCGCGATAGACAATTCGGGCACGAGAGCCGAGTCCTGGTAGATCGTTTCTATGCCTTGGCTGATGGCGTCGGAGGTGCTGTTGATAGAGACTCGCTCGCCGCGTATTGCAATGGTGCCACTGCTAGTCGGTATCGCGCCAGAGAGGATCTTGATCAGGGTCGACTTGCCAGCGCCGTTGTCGCCGAGCAGGCCAATGATCTCGCGTTCGCCGACGGTTAGGTCGACTTCTTCGAGCGCGTGTACGGGGCCGTAGGACTTGCTGATGCCTTGCATCTGAATTAGTGCACCCATTCTTAGCCTCCTTCCTGGTGTCGGCGATCGAGCCACGAGTGCAGGGCCATCATGGCGAGGATGATGGTGCCGATGAATATGTTGTAGGCCAGGCCCGGCACGCCGATCAATACGATGCCATTGCGCATCAGGCGCAAGATGAAGATGCCGAACACGGTGCCGATGATGGTGCCGCGGCCGCCGGTAAGGGCGGTGCCGCCGATTACGACCATGGCGATGACTTCGAGTTCGTAACCGGTGCCGCTATTGGGGTTGGCGGCGGCGGTGCGGATCGAGCTGATAACGCCGGCGAAACCCGCCATCGCGGCGGAGAGCATAAAGAGCTTGATTTTTGTGCGGTTGACGTCTACCCCGCGGGCGCGTGCCGCGTTGGCGTTGCCGCCTGAAGCTTGGATCCAGTTGCCGGTCTTGGTCCGCGTTAATAAAATGCTGAGCAAAACGGCGGCGGCGATAAACCACAACAGCGACATGTGCAGTCTCAGGCCGGCGACGGTGAAATCGCCGACGAGCAGTTGGGCCAGGGGTAGGTCTTTGGCGTTCCAGGTGCGTTGCGGGAAGCCGTTGGTGACGTAGAGCGCGGTGCCGCGCACGACCAGCAGCATGCCGAGCGTCACCAGGAAAGAGGGGATTTTCAGTCGGGTCACGAAGAGACCGCTGATCAGTCCGATGCCCAACGCGGTGGCCAACGCAATGGCGAAGCTGATTTCGATCGAAGCGATGCCGGTGTTGTAGAGCGTCCACATCAGCACTGGGCTGAAGCCGAAGAGGGAGCCGACAGAGAGGTCGAACTCGCCCGAGGTCATCAGCAAGGTCATCGCCAGGGCGATCAGCCCCAACTCGACGGTAAAGGCCAGAGTATTGCTGATATTGCGCAGGGATAGGAAGGCTGGATTGAGTTCCCAGAAGATGAAGACCATCGCGAGTAAAAGTACGAATGGCCCAAATTCGGGTTTGGATATCAGGCGTTTAACAAAACTCGGCATGCTTATTTGCCCGACAAAATATCGTCGTAGATCTGCGCCTGGTCGGCTTCGTAGAGTGCGCCGGTGGTAATGTCGAAACCTGGTGGGATGCCGCTAGCAGCCATTGCGGCCAAGGTCAGCGCCATATAGCTGGTCGCCTGCGGGTCTTGCCACTGGGCCGCGTTGACATAACCGAGCAATACTTCCTGGGTGGTGTCGAGGGAGTTGCCCCAACCGACGACGGGGATTTCACCGGGGGCGATGCCGGATTGGTCGAAGACGCGTTTGATGCTACCGGTGACCAAGTCGCCGAGGCCTATGATCGCGTCGACCTTGTCGTAGTTGGCGGTCATATAGTCGACCATGCGGGTGATGACCTCGCCTTGGTCGAGTGTCGCGTCGGTGACCTCCCAGGTGATGCCGAGCGGTTCGAAGACGCTGGCAATGCCCTGTTCTTCCAATACGCCATAGGTCGCGCCCATGACTTCGACCGGCAGCCAGACGAAGTCGCCTGTTTTGACCAGTTTCTTATCGACCAGATATTGCGCCCATTGCCGCCCATAGTCAATCAGGTCGCCGCCGACATAGGCGTCGAAGTTGGCGGTGGGGTCCGGGGTGTTCATGTTGACGATGGGGATGCCGAGTTCATTGGCTTCTTCGGTCACCTGGACTAAGCTGCCCGGGTCGGGGCTGCTGGTGACGATGCCGGCGGCCCCGGCGGCGATCGCGATACGCACGGTTTCCTGTTGCGCGGCGACATCGCCGTTGTGGAAGGAGGTATTGACCTGATTGCCGGTGTCAGTGGCCCACTGCTGCGCGCCGGCGAGGAAATAAGTCCACACCGGGTCGGCGGGCGAGCCGTGTGAGATCCAATAGAAGGTTTTTGCGGTCGCCTCGCTCGCGCAAAGAGTCGCGCCCAGCGTTAGAGCGATAACTAGAGCGGTTAATTTATTCAGCATCGGTGGTTCCTTTTTTGTTGGTGGCGAGCTGTTGGCGGACATCGGCGAGGATTTCCAGCGTGCGCAGGCCGGCGGTCGGGTCAAATATGCGCATATTGGCGATGAGTTCGTCGGCCTTGGTCTGTTCTATGAGATGGGCTAGCCCTTTGCGCACGGTTTCCGCCTGGCCGACAAAGGAGTAGGTCAGTTTGTGTTCGACGGCCAGGCGTTCGGCCGGGGTCCAGTATTGCTCGATATCGTCGATGGGCGGGCCTAAGGGCGCGCGTTTGCCTCGCATCATATCGACAGACTGCGTCTGTTGCGAAGTGAAGAGGCGGCGGGCTTCTTGGTCGGTGTCAGCGGCGACGACATTAACGCCGACCATCGCGTAGGGGCGGTCGAGGTGCTCGGACGGTCGGAATTCTTTGCGATAAGCGTCGAGCGCATGCAGCAGGTAGTCCGGTGCGAAATGGGAAGCGAAGGCGTAGGGTAGGCCGAGCATACCGGCGAGTTGCGCGCTGAAAAGGCTCGATCCCAAAAGCCAGACGGGCACGTTTAGCCCGGCACCGGGTACGGCGCGTACGGCTTGTTGTGCTTCGGGGATTTTGAAGTAGGATTGCAATTCGACGACGTCTTGTGGGAAATCGTATTCGTTGCCCGAGTGCGCACGGCGCAAGGCCCGTGCAGTGAGTTGGTCGGTACCCGGTGCGCGGCCAATCCCGAGGTCGATGCGGCCGGGGTAGAGTGATTCCAAGGTGCCGAATTGCTCGGCTATTACTAAGGGCGCGTGGTTCGGTAACATGACGCCGCCCGAGCCGACACGGATCGTTTGGGTCGCTCCGGCGACATGGCCGATGAGCACGCTGGTCGCCGCGCTGCCGACGCCGCCCATATTGTGGTGTTCGGCGATCCAGTAGCGGTGGTAACCGAGTTTTTCGGCGTGTTGGGCTTGTGTGCGCATCTGCTCGAAGGCGTCTGCGGCGTTGGCGCCTTGGCGGATGGGGGCTAGGTCGAGGATGGAGAAGGGGATCATATATTGTCCGTATGTCGGAGTTTGATGTAGACGGGCAGACCGAGGGTATTCCCCTTCGCTCATTCTCACCTCGCTCCTGCGAGGCTCCGGGGATTGTAAGGCCGTTCACGGGAATCCCCTCGGACGGCCCTCTGCTACTGTATAGGTATTAGCTAAAACCTATATGGGTGATTTTGCTGCTTGGCGCTCTAAATTCTTCATTCGTGTTCTTAAAAATGACCAGATCAATATAGGGGGCGGCTTCTTGCCTTCCAAGTAGGGATGAGAAAGCCATCCGGTTTGCGTTGTTTTTAAATGGGCTTGCCTACTTGACCATATTGATAAAATGGTCCTTTGTAATTATTTGAGTTTTTTATGGGAGAATGGTGGATTGATTTGAAAATGATCAATTATGGATCCCAACGATAACCACCAAAGTTTCCGAGGTTCGGTCGAGGGGTGGCCTCGTAGCGGCTGCTATCCCAGATGGTACAGGAAGTGAAGTCTGGGATAGCTCTCGGGGGATCGCAGGATTGCGCCCCGAGCTGCCGCAGGCCGCTAAGCCTAAGGGTTCAGCGACATGAGCGAAGAGGCCCTTTCTCGAGCAAGCCGGTCACGCACGGTTTAAGCCGCTAATATTAGATCTTATTAAGGAAGACGGAATAGCATTGGAATTTATACCCGGTCAGCGCTGGTACAGTCTTACAGAACCCGAACTTGGCCTCGGCCTGGTCGAAGCCGTCGAGGGCCGTCAGGTCGTTATGGCCTATCCGGCGCGCGATGTGGTGCGCCGTTACGCGACGGGGGACCCTCCGTTGGCCCGGGCGCAGTTGATGGCGGGGCAGCGCGCGCGCAGCTTGAGCGGGGTTGATTTCTGTATTGAAGAGGTCGCTGAAGAAGGACCGCTATTGGTGTATCGCGGCGAAGGGCAGGAGATGGGTGAGGCCGAGCTCGACGCGGAAATCGATGTGGTTACGCCGGAGAATCGCCTGTATAATGGCCAGGTCGATGATTATCGGCTTTTTGATCTGAGGCACGACGCGCTGGCGATACGCCATCGGATGCTGGCCTCGCCGATACGCGGCTTCCTCGGGGGGCGGATTCGGCTCTTTGACCATCAGTTGTCGATTGCCCGAGAAGTTTGCCAGCGCCATAGTGTGCGGGTATTGCTCGCCGACGAGGTCGGTTTGGGCAAGACGATCGAGGCGTTGTTGGTTTTGCATCGGCTGTTGTTGACCGGCCGAGTGGAGAATGCGCTGATCCTGGTGCCGCCGGCGCTGGTGCACCAGTGGTTGGCCGAGGCCTATTTGCGTTTTAATCTGATTCTGCGGGTGATGGGGGAAGAGACGTATGAAGGCGGCACGATTGATGTCAAGAGCGAGGATTTACCCGAGCAATTGCTCGACGCCCAGCTCTTTATCTGTCCGCTCGGCGCCGAGGTCGGTAAATCCTTCGTGCAAAGTCCGTGGGATATAGTCATCGTCGACGAGGCGCATCACCTGCAACCAGAGAGTGCCGAGTTTGCGTTGGTCGAGCAATTGGCAGCCAAGACAGAACATGTCATTTTCTTGAGCGCGACACCCGATCGCGACGGGGAGAAAGCACATTTTCAGCGACTGGCTTTGCTCGATCCGGCGCGTTTTCACGATTTCGACGTCTATAACAACGAGTCGGCGCATTATCGCGAGTTGGCGACGGTGGCGGAGCGTTTGGCGGAGGGTGAGCCGTTGGCGGCGGAAGACCATGTCTTGCTGGAAGAGCGGCTGACGGAGGTCGACTTCGATGCGTTGTCGACGATTCAGGGCAAAAGAAAATTGCTCGCGCGCCTGCTCGATTTGCACGGGGTCGGCCGAGTGATGTTCCGCAATGTGCGGGCGCGGATTCCCGGTTTTCCGCGTCGGTCGCTACAAGTGGTCGAATTGGCGGGCGGCAACGTTGAGCGGTTGCGGCGGGAGTTTCTCGCCGATATCGCTCGCGACGATTCTTTTCGTTTTGTCGGCGCGCAAGTGGATCCGCGCACGAGTTGGCTTGCTAATTTTCTGGCGGAGCATTCGGGTGAGAAAGTGCTGGTGTTGTGCGCCGATCGCGCCAAGGTCGAGGCTTTTTACGAGGCGCTGGTCACGCCAAAACGCAAGATCGCGCGTTTCCACGAGGCGATGGGGACCATTGAGCGGGATCGGCAGGCGGCGTGGTTTTTGGAAGACGACGGTCCACAGGTCGTGATTAGCTCGGCTATTGGCGCTGAGGGGCGCAACTTTCAGGTGGCACGGCATCTGATATTGCTCGATTTGCCCTTGGACGCCGATCGCTTGGAGCAGTCGATCGGCCGGGTTGACCGCATTGGCCAAGGGGCTGAAGTGCATATTTACCCGCTGGTCGTGGCGGCTACTCCGCAAGCCCGTTTGTGCCGCTGGTATACAGAGGCTCTAGCGGTGTTCGACCGGCCTTGGCACGGCTCGCCGGTGATTGGCCGCGAGTTCGGCACTGCATTAGTAGAAGCATTGCTCGCCCCAGATGAACAAGCGATTGAAAGTCTGATCACAAGGGGCAAAAAGCGCAACGCGGAGATCGTCGCGGAGTTGCAGACCGGCCGCGATCGTTTGTTGGAGTTGACGTCTTTTGACCGGGACGCGGCCAGGCATTTACAAGGGCAGATTGCCGCGGTCGAAAAGGGTGATGAACTTGAGTCCTTTATGGTTGTGGCTTTCGAGCGGGGCGGGCTCGATGTTGAAGATCTCGGCGAGCGCAGCTATATCGCGCGTGCCGGCATGGACTATCACCGTCCTTTTCCGGGCTTTGTCGGTGAGGAGATGCTCGTAACCTTTGACCGCAATATCGCTCTGTTGCACCCCGATCGCGCGTTGCTGACCTGGGATCACCCGATGGTGCGCGACGGTGTCGACGGTTTGTTGGCGCATGAGATCGGCAATGCCGGTATCGCCAAGTTTAGCGGTGGCGCGCCGGGCTTGTTGCTCGAAGCGCTCTATGTCGCCGAGCCGACGATCGCCCAACATCTGCGCGCCGATCGCTTTTTGCCGCCGACGCCGCTGCGGGTGATGGTCGATATGAACGGCGATGAGGTGGCGCTTGATACCGAAGATTTACGCCGTGGATTAGAGCCGGTCGACAGCGCGGTGCTCGCTTCGCCTCAGGTGGCAGAGCTTTTGCCGGGGTTGTTGGAGCAGGCTCGGAGCATTGCCGTCGAACGTGGGCCAGAGGTCGCGGCGGCGGCGCGCAAGGTTATGCACGAGGAGTTACAGCCGATGGTTGCGCGGTTGCGTGAGTTGTCTAAGGTTAATCCGTCCGTTGGCGAAGAGGAAATCGCCGCGGCCGAAGGGGAGTTGGCGGCGCTCGATGAGGGGTTGCAGGGGGTGAGGGTACGACTCGACGGGTTGCGGTTGATTTTAGTCGAGTAATATGGTGTAACGTCTACAAGAAAGTGCAATCGATGATCAAACTTGATGATATACGGGCGGCGCAGAAACGGCTGGACGGCGTCGTGGTCAAAACCGGGTTGGTGCCCTGGTCGGACAGCGCCGAAGGCGAACAGTGGTATCTCAAACCAGAGGGCTTGCAGCCGATCGGCGCGTTTAAACTGCGCGGTGGCTACAACAAGATCGCGACGCTCTCCGATGAGGAGCGGTCCCGCGGGGTGATCGCGTTTTCCAGCGGCAATCACGCGCAGGGCGTGGCCTATGCGGCGCGCTCGTTGGGAATCCGTGCGGTGATTGTGATGCCGGCCCGGGCGCCGGAAATTAAACGACTGAAGACTGAGGCGATGGGAGCCGAGGTGGTGTTGCTGAGCGAGGGCGGCGAGGAGGAGTGGCGCGCGCACGCCGAGGCGTTGGCGGCACAGCAGGGGTTGGTGATGGTCGCGCCGTTTAACGACGAGACGGTTATCGCCGGCAATGGCACCTGCGGTTTGGAGATCCTCGCTGAGGTGCCGGATGTCGATATGGTATTGGTGCCGATTGGCGGCGGCGGGCTGATTAGCGGGGTCGGCGCCGCGCTAAAGATGAGTCGGCCGGAGATTAAGATCATCGGGGTTGAACCGGAGTTGGCCAATGACGCACAGTTGAGTCTGCGACAGGGCAAGTTGGTGGCGTTGCCGATTGAACAGACCAAGCAGACGGCAGCCGATGGCATGCGGGCGACGCAATTGGGCGATATCACCTATCGCTATATACGCGAATATGTCGACGATATTATTACGGTCAACGAGCATGAGATTCGTGCCGCCGTACGGACTTTGGCGCTGGACAGTCGCCTGGTTGCCGAACCCAGCGGAGCGGTGCCGGTTGCCGCGCTGCTCAACCGGCGCGACGAACTGCCGGCGGCGAAGAAGATTGTCGCGGTGATCAGCGGTGGGAATATCGACCCGCAGTTATTGGCAGATATTTTGCAAGGGGCTTGATCCTTTACAAGATGAATTTATTCGTCTGATACCCCAGGAAGATATAGAGAGAAGTCGCGATGAAGAGCATCGTCAACGCAAACTCCACCCGTGGACTTGTCGGACGGCGGAATAGGTTAAATAGCAATAAAGGTGCTATGGCATAACGGGGTTCGACGACCCACGAAGGCATGAGGTAGAGCAGGGCGAGCGGGTAGAGCAGTAATAATTCTTGGCGATGCAGCTTAGTCACCGCGATGGACAGTGCGGCGTATATAACGCAGAGGCCGAAGCAGAGCGTGCGCCAAGCGGATGCGGTGAAATAGTGCAGGAGATTATTGCGGGCGAGCAGGCGATTGTCGTTGAAGGGGTAATCGACCTCAAAGGTGAAGAAGAAATAGGCGAGACAGAGTGCGCAAAAGGGAAGCAGCCAGCGCTTGTTCTTTAACAGACCAAAGACCTTAGTAGCATTGGCGATGTTGAGCGGCAAAAAGAGCAAGAAGACGCAAAAGAGTGAGAAATACACATTGCTTAAGTGCAGCGTATAGGACGGGTGGGCGTGCTCGACAGCCATCGCGACTCCACCATTGATAATGACGAACGCCGTGAAGGCGATCCCGCCCAAGAGCACGACCACGTTGTCTTTTAGTGCTGTAGCGAGATGCATTCCCCGCAGGTCGAAGCGGTATTTACTCCACAATACAAAGAGCCCGACGAAGACCAGCCAGATAATGTTGTTTTGCCGGACGAGGACGCTGGCTATCGCGCACAGTCCGGCTAGGTCGTATCTCTCGCGCAGCAGAAACCCCATGCAAAGCAGGACCAGTCCCATCGACAGGACATCAGTATAGACAAGGAAAAAATGCGGCAGGAGCAGGGGGAAGAACAGATACTGCAGTGTTTTTTCTTTCGAGTATTTTTTGTCTATGCCATGTACCGCAAAGAGGAAAGCTCCTAGTGACAAAAGGGCGATGCCAACGTTGATATGGCGAAAAAACGATAGGGAAAACTGGTCAAATATTGCGCCCCAGGCCAAAAGAAATAGATGATAGCCCGGCAGCGGCGTAACACCCTCGTATAATTCACCGCGATTCTTAATCGTCGCCAGTTGTATATAGTGGTAGAACTCGTCCAAAATAAAGGGGTGGTCTTTGATCAATTGCAGCAACAAGACAAAACAGCAGCTAATACTGGCGAAGAGATAAAAGCGCAAGCGCGCCGGCTGTGTAGTGTCGGTGAGCGAGCCATAGGTTAATAGGCCGAGTGAGAGGACGACAAGGGACAATTTCAGATAGTCGGTAAGCCCCAATACCCGCTCGATTTGGAAGATCAGTTCACCGCCGAAATCGCGTGACGCGACTTCGATTATATTGTCGCCGATTTCTAGGGCTAGGGGAATTACATAGCCATCAGGCGTATAAAGCAGTCGCTGTGCGCCGTATTTCCGTTTGGCCTCATCCAGGTCTAAGCTGTGCCCATTGAGATTGATCGCGAGGATTTCATCGTCAAATTTGAAACGGGCGTCGATTATTTGCGCGGATGTCGAATGGAAATTGCCCTTAATTGTATAGGCTAATACGTCTTGTTGCGATAAATTGCGAAAGGGAAAGCTGATCACTTCGCCCTCGGTGACGCGGTCGGCATAGTGCCGTTGCGCGGTGAACTCTTTGCTGATGACCGCGTCGAAATAGAAGGCGTAGAAAATTGCCGCCAACGAAAATAAGAACGCTATATCGTATTTGTATCGCATGACGTTGGATCGGTTGCGAGCTAAGCGAGGGCTTGGTATTGAATGGGGTCGGGGTCTACATCCGGCAGCCCCAGGCTGTCCCAGAAATGGGTATGCGTAAAAGGCGTGCGGCGAATATCGGGAATGGGGACAGGCGCACCACCAAGATCGGCCGATTTATTGGCCAGGATGCCGGGTAGGGTGTATTCGATGGCGCGATAGACGTCGATCGGGGCGGGGGTACCAGCGAGGATTGCGCGGGTGAAATGGCGGGCGGTTTTCAGGTCGGCGCCGCCGTGGCCGGCGGAGGTGTCATCGCCGTGCGCGCCCAGGCCGATGGGGATGACGTCCCAACCATCTTTATGGTCGGCTTCGCGCGAGAAACGTCTGGCGGCCTTTTCGTAGCTGAACCATTCGGTGCCACCTTCGATACCAAAGATCCGGTAGCGATGCTCGGACGGGCGCCGCGTGTTGAGCGTGACCATAATTTTGATCAGGGTGCCTTTGGCGGTCTCGAATAAGGCGATCTGGCCGTCGGAGCGCATCGGAGCGTCAGGGCTGTGGCAGGGGGCGCTGCGGCAGGAGACGGAGATGCATCGGTCGTCGAGGACTTCGAGCAAGGGGCCTAGGTCGTGGGTGAGGTATTGGATGGGCGGCTGGTCGGCACGCCAGATCGGTGTGGTATCGCGATGGCCGGCCGCATGCGCTGCGGTGGGCGATAGGCGGCTACCGTCTGGACGCATGAGCGTTGCGGGCAAGTGGTGGATGTACTCGCCTTCGGCGATGGAGATGGGGCCGAAGCGGTCGGCGGCGACCCATTTGCGAAAATAGCGGAAGAAATCCCAATAACAGGTGTTTTCGGCGAGCATATAGGTCTTGCCGGTGTATTCGACGGTTTCGCGCAGCCGCATGCATTCTTGTTGCGTATAGGCGCCGGGCACTTCGCTGAGCACATGGCAACCGGCGTTGAGCGCCTGGCAAGCGTGTTCGACCTGTAGTTTGCCATTTGTCGCGACCATGATGGCGTCGGGGCGCAGAGCGAGCAGTTCGTCGAATTCGTTGAGCACGGGCGTGGAGGCACCAGCAGCGGCGATGTGTTCTTGTGCGCGTTCGCGCAGCAGGGGAAAGCGATCGCAGGCGCCGATGACTTCGGCTTCTGGCAGGCTGAGGAAGTTTTTTAGGTGGGTGATACCGCGGCCGAGGCCGAGAATGCCGATGCGAAGTTTGTCCATTTTTGTTGGGTCCCCAGACTTAGGTGGGACGGGCTCCGAGGGGCGATCTGATCCGATTTTGCAATTCTGCAAAATCAGGGACCGCAAGCCGCCCAGGCAATACGCTCGAAGAGCCCTCCGCTACTTCAGTGGTTTTCGCTACGAACTATAAAGTATATAGCTTTCATCGGCATAAAGAAAAGCAGCGACTTGGTGGTGAGGAATTGCTTGAGTATGTTTTCTGCTGTCGTAGGAGAGAATACGGCAGCCATTTATAACATGCAGATGAGATAAATTATATGAGCACAGTCGACCTGTCTTTTGAGATAGAAGATCTTACGGCCTTCCACCTCGCCTTTACCGACCAACCCGGTTATTGGGAAGACTATCGCGGGGGAGGGGCGGCAGCGGCGGAATCCGCGCGTTTTGAGTTTCGCGAGGGGTGGCAGACGGTGTATCCGCGTATGGTCGAGGCGATGTTGTTGCGGGTAACTCTCAAAGACGGTACCGTAGGGTGGGGTGAGTCGAATACGCCGATTGGACCCGAGGTTACCGCGCTTGTCTGCGAGCGGCTGGTGTTGCCGATGGCCAAGGGGCGGCCTTTTGAAGATCCGCAGGTGCTGTGGGATTTTCTTTACGATGCGCAGCGTGGACGGGGGTATGCGGCTGGATTTTATTTGGACGCGCTAGCCGCGTTGGATATTGCGGTTTGGGACGCGTTGGGTAAGCGGGCAGATAAGCCGCTGGCCGCTTTGCTCAGCGATGCACCGCGGCAATCCATTCCAGCTTATCTGTCCGGTTTGCGGCAGGCGAGTTTGGCCGGGCGAATAGAGGCGATGAATGATTGGGCGGATAGGGGGTTGCGGGGGGTCAAGATCTTTCTCGACGGGGATCTCGACGCGGGGTTGGCAGAATTGGCGGCGTTGCAGGAAGCGGGGGGTGACAAGATCGAGCAGTGGATGGTGGATACGCTGTGGATGTGTCGTGGAGATACGGCAAGGCGTGCCAAATCCGATTTTGGCGAATTGGGTGTACGCTTTTTAGAGTGTCCCTTGCAACCTGAAGATTTGCAGGGGCATCGCGAATTGTTGGTTGAACCGGGCGCACCGATTGCCCTGGGCGAGCATTTCCGCACGCACTATCAAACTGCGGCGTGGTTCGACGAGCCGCGGGCTTTGGATATCTACCAGCCCGATGTGGGGCGCACGGGGTTAAGTGATGGGTTGCGGCAGGTGGCTGCGGCCCGTGCGGCCGGTATTCCGTCAACGCCGCATATGGGCAGCGGTCTGGCGGTTTTCCAGGCCGCGACGTTGCACTTTGCCGCGGTGTGCGGGGACGAGTGTTTGCAGGAGTATCAGGCGGGGCTCGCCGAGCGCGCCGCGCTGGTCTCGGAGACGGCGTGGGTTTATGCCGATGGTGGTTTCCGCTTGCCCGACCGGCCGGGGCTCGGCGTTGAGATCGATGAAGAAGCGGTCGCTCGCTATGCCGTAATGGTGTAATTGCCGGCGCAAATTTTTAATAGGAGAACCCGATGCGCATCGATCGACTCGACGTCTATTATGTCGCCATGCCATTGATCTATCCCTGGCGTACCGCCTACGGGGTCGATTATAATATTCACTCGGTGCTAGTGAAGTTGACCAGCGGTGAAGATGAGGCGTGGTCGGAAAGCACTTGTTTTTTCGCGCCAACCTATCTCAGCGAAAGTGCCGGTTCCGTTTTTTACCATGTCAGCGAGGTTTTCGGGCCGCATATCGTAGGCCGCGAATACGAGACGGCGGTGGAAT
>Ga0233439_10001346_pt1 | contig 31654 bp, 28 predicted proteins | sample SI_123_September_6_FD_182713 | JGI IMG/M metagenome (GOLD analysis project Ga0233439, IMG submission 182713) | Seawater microbial communities from Saanich Inlet, British Columbia, Canada - SI_123_September2016_100_MG | ecosystem: Environmental > Aquatic > Marine > Inlet | place: Canada: British... | reverse complement strand
AATTCATAATTGTGTTTGAAATCTGTATTGTTTCTGGTGCTGGCGGTCGATACCCAAGGCTGGTATGCGGCCTTTTGGTATTGTAATGAATCCGCCATTTTTGGCCGAACTGAGGCATGTCGCTAACCGACCCAAAGCAGTCGCTCTAAAAGGAAGAAAAAACTTAACGGAATGAGTTGAAATGGCCGCCCCTGATTTTAACAAAAAGACGGTAGAAACATTGGCGAAGAGAGCAAGATACCTTTGTTCTAATCCTGATTGCCGCGTGTCTACCGTGGGGCCAAACTCTGATCCAGAGAAGGCGACTGTGATTGGAGAAGCAGCCCATATCTTTGGTGCGCGTCCTAATGCTAAGCGGTTTGTTAATGATATGGGTGATCCAGCAAGGGCAAGCATAACAAACGGCATATGGCTTTGCCGTAACTGTCATAAGTGTATTGATACTGACGGAGAAAAATATTCTAGTGAAATATTATTTTTATGGCGAGAAGAGCATGAGAAATATGTTCAGGCCGATCTAGGAAATAAAACGGATAAGATTAGATATGAGCAACAGAATTCATCATTATCGTTATTCAAAGATTACCCGCCCTTAATTCGTCGTATAGTTATTGATAAGCCAGATGGTTGGGAATGGCGATTGACTGCAGAGCTTATGCGTTATCTTAATAAGCCCCACTTCAGGAAATTAAAAGATTTAAGAGATGGCCTATGCGTTAGATTGCAGGAACATATAAGTGATGACGATTCTATGGACTGGATCAGTCAAAGGCATGGCGATTTATCTAGTATAAGCTCTCCAGTTACAAAACTTCTTGATAGACTTACTCAAAGCTGGGGGAGGCCAGGGGAATCTGGAAATATTGAAGAAATTCTCCATATTTGTTGCTTGATTAGTAACTATTTGGAACAAGTTATAACCCACGAAGAGAAGTTATATTTTGCAAATGTGCCAGATAGATATTTAACTATTACAAATTTACTCAAAGATTGTTGGGGGTCTCAGGCCGAAAAGCTAGAAAGTATTCCACAAGATATGGATGATTTTGTATCGATACTTGATACTGATCATGGAGGAACAAGTGAAGACCCACACGTTATTCAAAAGACAATAGTGTTTGAGGTACCTGAAGGTTGGGCAAAGAAAATGAACAAAGAGTTGTCGAAATTAGGAGCTGATTATAGGGTAGGTGATGACCAAGCTGGCTGGTTTACATCTTTAGTAGTAGTGGTTTTAATTATTCTTCTAATTTGGGCGTTTTTATAAGGGAGTATAACGCGGTCGCAGTTCTAATATTCTCATATACGAGTATTTAATACCAAAATACAAATAATATTAAACTGTTTTGGTAAAAGAGAAAAATGTCCGCTCTTGGCCGATAGCCGTCATGTCTGTTTCCGACCCAAAGGGAACATTAATACAACTTATAAACTAAGAGAATCATTTTTAAACTTCCTACACGCATATTCGTAATCAGTAGGTCGGCGGTTCAATTCCGCCCGCTGGCTCCATTACTTCAGTAAAGGGGTCTAAAGGGGTCATAAAGGGGTCAAGTCCACTATTGACGGTAAGTGATTTTTGGTCCGACCAGCTATGACAGAATTTTCCCCCGTGCGCGTGATATCCCTTCATTAAGATTCGTGCCCCCGTTATACTCTTCACTTAATTTCGTGCCCCGAAGGGGTAGAAGCGATAGAAGGGGTAAGGCCCGGTCGACTGAGGGGCAGTGAAAAATATAAAGGGTTTACGCGATTTAGCGTAAGCCCTTTTTTTATATTGGCTAAAGTTTTAATGAACAGTATCCATAAATAGGGATTTCAGCTTGGACATGGTAAAACACACAAGGGTCTGTTATTCCGGCCCAAATTCGTTATAATTAAAAACTCCAAATCCATTTAAATATCAATTAGTTTGGTGCCGCGAGCCATGGGAAAATCTACATCTGGAACCGAGTTGATGGCTGAAAATCTGGTTGGTGAAATCATCGCCTGTCACGAGTGCGATCATTTCTATTCTTATGAGTTGATCCCGGTGGGAGCCAAGGCAAATTGCCAGCATTGCGGGAATTTGCTTTATCGGCATATTCCGGATTCAATAAATCGTAGTCTGGCCCTCTATTTCACGGCATTGTTACTTTTTTTGATAGCCAATGTGTTCCCATTTTTATCTCTGGAACTGGGTGGCCGGGTGGTTGAAAACATTCTGCTTTCCAGTGGTTGGGCCATGTATGAGATGGGTATGGGGGAGTTGGGCGTTCTTATCATTCTAACCAGCATCTTATTCCCGTTTATAGTGATTGCGGGCATGCTTTATCTGCTTATCCCGGCACGCCTGGGAATCGCAGCGCCCTTCATGGGCCAGATATATCGCCTGGTAAACAGCATTGTTCCCTGGAGTCTGGTCGGGGTATTCATGCTGGGGGTATTGATTGCCATTGTTAAATTGCAGGACCTGGCAAATGTGATCACCGGACCCAGCCTGATCGCTTTTTCTTTATTGCTTATAGTTTATACGGCCGCCCGTGCAAATTTTGATCCGCATGATTTATGGTCACTAACCCGGCACTCCTCCTCAGGGTTGTCCACTGATGACATTGCCATGCATACAATTTTGAATTGTCACACTTGTGGTTTTCTCAGTCGGCAAACAGATGAGCACCAGAACTGTCTTCGGTGTACGGCTCCCTTGCATCACAGAAAACATAACAGCATAGAAACCACTTGGGCTTTGCTCGCAGCCGCTGTGGTATTGTTGATCCCGGCCAATGTTTACCCGGTGATGACGGTGATTCGATTTGGTCAGGGTGAACCCAGTACGATACTGAGCGGCGTGTTGCATTTGATAGAATCCGGGATGTGGGGGCTGGCCATGATTGTTTTTGTCGCCAGCATTGTTGTTCCTGTTATGAAATTAATCATCCTGAGTTTTTTATCGATCAGCGTTCACAAAAAATCCGTTTGGCGACCGCGTGATCGCACCTTGCTCTACCGTGTAACTGAGGTAGTCGGTGCCTGGTCCATGGTAGATATTTTTCTGGTGGGATTGTTGTCTTCTCTGGTCAGTCTGGATGCCTTGTCAACCATTCGTCCTGGAATAGGGGCCATCTTTTTTGCAGGTGTAGTTGTCGTTACCATGTTTGCTGCGCATAGTTTTGATCCGCGTTTGATATGGGATAATGTAAAAGATAAGAATAATTAAATATAAAGAAATTGGAAATCTCTAGCCCACAAGTCAGCAAACAATCCGGTCCGTCCATCGTTTGGATAATTCCATTACTTACTCTTTTGGTGGGAGGCTGGTTGATTGTTAAAACCCTGTCCGAACGGGGGCCGCGTGCCACTATCAGTTTCAAAACGGCAGAAGGCATTGAAGTGGACAAGACCAAAGTCAAATACAAGAATGTTGATATAGGTGTTGTTGAGCAAATTAAATTCAGCGACGATTTTTCAAACACCATTCTAACGATCGATTTCATTCAAGGGTCGGAGAAGTTTTTACGTCGAAGTACCCGCTTCTGGGTGGTCAAGCCGCAGCTCAGTCTTCAGGGGGCCTCCGGTTTGAGCACGCTGATATCGGGCTCTTACATTGAAATCGAGCCGGGCCCGGGTGCTTCGCAATTGCATTTCACGGGTTTGGAAAAACAACCGGTGGTCAAGTCCGATGAACAGGGCAAGAAAATCACTCTGGTCACGCAAAACCTCGGCTCGGTGGATACCGGCTCACCCATTTATTATCAGGGTTTGCCTGCGGGTGAAGTTTTGGGGTATGAACTGGGCAACGATAGCAAGAGCACTTACGTTCACGCTTTTATTAAAGATCCCTTTGATCAACTTATTCGTGGAAATACAAACTTCTGGGACGTGAGTGGTATAAATGTATCCATGGGAGCTGACGGATTTCAAGTGCAGACAGAATCCATCCGTTCCATGATGTTTGGAGGCATTGCGTTTGATACACCCGAGAATCTGGAGCAGGCAACCACCGATGTTGATAATCTTATTTTCACCTTGCACAAAAGCCGTGAAAGTATTCAAAAAAATGCTTACACGAGAAAGATTAAGTTCATATTGTTCTTTAACAGTTCCATACGTGGTTTGAGTTTGGGTGCGCCGGTCGAGTTCAAAGGTATCAAGGTTGGCTCCGTATTGGACGTGAGACTGGAGTTTGATAGAGGCAGCACTTCTTTCCGAATCCCGGTCCTAATTGAGATAGAACCGCAAAGAATTATTGAGCGGGGAATTCAAGGAGAAGACGCATCCAATCAAACAATCATTAGTCTGGTTGAGCGGGGACTTCGAGCACGTCTGCAAACGGGCAGTTTGTTGACCAGCCAGTTATTTGTCGAGTTAGACATGCACCCCGGTTCACCGATTAATCTTAGTGGCAGTGACAGGCCCTATCCTGAATTGCCAACGCTGCCGACATCCAATTTTGGTGCTATTACAGAGTCGGCCGAAAACCTGCTCGCCAAGCTCAACGCAATCGATATTGAAGAAGTCACATCTGTATTAGTCGATACTATTGAAACCGCTAATAAGACAATGCACAGCGCCGACCAAGCCATCGGCAGGGCCAATACTCTCATTTCGGCACCGGGCATCCCCGAAGCCATAGAAGATGTTCGGATAGCACTGAAAAACTTCAAAATCATCACACAAAAAGTGGATGACTCCAATTTGATTGCCAGTGCTGCGCAAACACTTAGCAGTGCAGATAAAGCCATTAATAGTGCCGGCAAAACCTTAAGCGGTGTCGATCAAACACTAAGCAGTGCCGACAAAGCCATCAATAACGCCAATACGTTGATTGCGGCACCGGGCATCCCCGAAGCGATAGAAGATATTCGAATCGCCCTGAAAAATCTCAAGAACATCACACAGGAAGTGGATGACTCCAAATTAATTGCAAAGGCGACCAAAACACTGGACAGCGTCGGCAGTACAATTAGCAGTGCGAACCAAACACTGAGCAAGGCAAACAAAGCAATAGATAGCACGCTCGTTACCGTTGGCAATGCAAACAAACTCATCACATCTCCGGGAATCACGGGAGCAATAGAAGATATTCGATCATCCCTGAAGAACTTCAAAAGCATCATGTTGAAAGTAGATAACTCCAATATTCAGGAGGCCATCAACGCCGGGCATCTTGCACTGGAAAACCTGAGCAAGACTCTGGACAAAACAAGCAGGATGATGGAGCCCAGTTCACCCATGCAATACAACCTGATCGAATTGACTCGAGAATTTGAAGAAACTGCGCGAGCCATCCGCTCGTTGATTGAAACACTGGAACGTAATCCTCAGGAATTGATTTTTGGCAAAGACAAAAATGCCAAGGGAGAAAATTGATATGTGGAGTCCGTTAAATAAAATAGTTATTTTATTATTTGCAGCAAACTTGTTAAGTGGCTGCGCGGGAGTTGTTGGCTCTAGCACACCAACGCGTTATTACCTGGTTGACCCGGTAGAATATCCGAGCGCATCGGTTAAAGCCGTCCGACCTTTAAGCATAGAGATCATCAGCCTTCATATTCCCCAGTATCTCCAACGTTTTCATATAGCAACCCGAAGCAGTAAAAGTCAGCTTGATTTTTCAGAAAGTAATCAATGGGGGGAAAATTTAGGCAAAAACCTTTTACGTACTATGGCAAGAAACTTGTCAGCATTATTATCGACCATGGACATAGGGACACCGCTGAACCGGTCAGCATCATCACCAGACTACCGGGTGCAAATTCATGTCGAGCAGTTTGAGCAGGAAAGTAATAACAAGGTGAAACTCGTTGCTCGGTGGCAACTTTCTGGAAGACCTCAGTCAGGCCCTTCAGGCATGTTCAATGCAGAACTGCAAGGGGAGGAAACCATAACAGAAAAGAATTATGAGCAAATGGTATCGGAGATGCGCCAATTATACGGGAAACTCAGCGAGCGCATTGCAGAAACGATCATCGCGCAGGAAAAATAATTGCGAAATTTAATAACGATGAAAATACTATCCAATAATCAGCTGATTTTTTTATTTTCATTATTTCTTTCCTGTTTGCAGGCCCAGGAAAGTATTGGGTTTGTCAGTAGTGAGGCGACCGGTTCTGAAATCATGAAAGAGGTTGATAGGCGGCATCAACAATTTCCCTACATCTATGAAGAACAATCCATGATTATGGAGGACAGAAGTGGCCATCGCGATACGCGTAAGGCCAGGCGTTATTCCAGGGTGGAAGAGGATGGCTCTGTCAAATTTCTCCTGCTGTTTGATTCCCCGCAAGAAGTAAAAGGCGTTGCCTTGCTAGCCAATCGGGCCCCTGATGGCAAAATAAGAAAATATATTTACTTGCCAGCCTATGGGGAACAACTGCTGGAAAGTGCTGGCGAGAGAAGTGGTGATAATTTTCTTGGAACGGATTTTTCTGTGGAAAACCTGACAGGTGAAATTTTATCGGACCACAATTATGTGCGCCGTAAAGACAAGGAAACGAATAAAGTTAAGTACTTTGTTCTGGATGTTTATAAGGCCAGTAACCCTTCACCTGAGGGGCAAATATTGCGCCGCCATTTTATTCAACAGGATAATTTATATATCACTCTGACCCATCATTTTGACAAGCATGGGCGAATTGCCCGTATACAGAGCCAGCATGATCTTAAGGCGGTAGACCATGATATGTGGCGCGCCAATATGATCCTCATGGAAAATAAAAAAGATCAACACCAATCATTGATCAAGGTTTCTCGGCGTATTTTTTCGCATGACTATGTCCCTGCTGAGGTGTTTACCGCTGAATGGTTGTATGAAAACTATCCTCATATTGAACCCGTTGAAGATTCGGATGTAGGCCTCCCGGTAGAGCTAGAGGAAGTAGCAAAATGATCGAGCAAATATACATGCTGGGTTACAGGCGTCCCGTCCTTGTGGGACTGATTCTGTTGTTGGCGACCGTGCTTGCCGGAACAGGCATGAAACAATTGCAGGTCGACACAGGGATTGACAGTTTGATACCCGCAGACGACCCATCTCGTCTGGTTTATCAAAAAGTTATGCGGGAATTTGGCACGGATAATAAAACTATTATTTATATAAAGGATGCTGATCTGTGGACTCCCGAGAAACTCGCGAGAATTGAAGAGCTACATCTCGCCATCGAAAAAATTGATGGTGTCAGTCGTGTAGACAGTTTGTTTAGTTTGCATACGATACATGGCGAGGCAGGTAAGATTATTTCCCGTCCTTTACTTATAGCCGCCCCTAAAACAAAACAGGAAGCGCAGAGCGCCAGAAAAAGTGCTCTGGCAAACCCCCTGTACCAAGATAATTTTTTTTCAGATGACGGTAAAGTCACTGCAATGATCGTGTCGGTGATAGATGCCGAAGACAGTAATCATTTCAGCCGCACGATTTATCGGGCCCTCGAAGAGCAGATTGAAATTCATCGCGCAGGCTTTGAACGTATGGTGCAGGTCGGTCCACCCCGAATTAACGCCGAGTTAAAACACAGTCTATATGAAGATTTTATTTTGCTTGGCCCGCTATCGGTAGTGATCCTGATGGCATCCATTTTAATTTTAATGCGAAGCTGGTTGTCGGCCATGGTTCCGTTGGTGACATCGTTGCTTACTATTATATGGACCTTTGGGGTGTTGGGTTGGGTAGGTGTGCCTCTAAATATTTTAAGCGCAATGATACCTTCATTGATTATTGTTATTGGGTCTACAGAAGACACGCATATGATGGCTGCATTTTTGCGCGGACTGAATGAAAAACCAGGAGAGAATTCTCGTCAGGAAGCGGTTCGGTACATGGCAAAGCATATTGGTTTGCCAATGATACTTACTGTGTTGACCACAACCTTGGGTTTTGCCAGCAACCTGTTCAGCAATATTGGATTAATACAACATTTTTCATTTGCTGCAACTTTTGCAATGTTGGCAAACGGTCTTATCACCATTTTGGTTATGCCGCTCATGTTGTCTCTATTTGGTGCAAAAGAGGGGAACCCACTTGCAAAAAATATCGAAACGAATAGCCTGCCGGATCGTATCATGAGTGTATTTCGATATACTCAGGATCGGTTTCCTATGCCAACATTATTTTTGACGGCAATGCTCTGCGCTTTTTTTATTTTTCAAGCATCCAAACTGTATGTCACTAATGATCCCCTGTCTTATTTCCCGAGTGACCGCCCGTTGATTCAGGATGCCAAGCGTATACATGAAGACCTGGCAGGAATAAAAATATTTTTTATATCGCTCGAGTCTAAACAGGGAAAGGCATTTCAGGAACCCAAAAATATTCAAAAGCTGGTAGATGTTCAGCGGTTCCTGACCAAACAGGGTGTTTATGACCGCAGTATATCCCTGGCCGATCACCTGCGGTTTATCAATCATGAGTTTCGTGGCGGTTCCGCTGTGAATTCTTTGCCGGAAACCCGGCAACTTGTTGCGCAATATTTAATGTTTTTACATCGAGGTGATCTGGATAATTATGTCAGCCATGATTACCGACGCGCCAATATTGTGGTTCGACATAACATCACAGACTCTCACACACTCAATCAATATATTGATGAGCTTCAGGGGGTCATCGATCAAATAGCCGGCCCGGATATTAAGTCCTTCATAGTCGGTGAAAACCTGATGGTCAATAGCGCGGCCGAAAGTTTGATGGTGGCTCAGGTAAAAGCCTTGGTGCTATTGATGGTATTGATATTTTTGATCATGTCCGGCATGTTTACCTCTTTTAAAGGCGGAGTCATTGCTCTGGTGCCGGCAATTATTCCCATTGCTTTGATGTTTGGCATTATGGGATTTCTAGATATCCCCTTAAACCCTGGTACTGCAATGGTTGCAGTGATTGCAATTGGTATTGCGATTGATGGCACCATCCATTTACTGGCTCGCTACAATGAGCTTTGTCGGCGCACATCCGATTACGCCAATGCAGTGAACACGGCAGTCAATGACGAGGCCACTCCTCTTATTGTTTCCAGCATCGCGCTCGCATTCGGTTTTGGTATTTTAATCTTTTCCAACTTTACCATCGTGGCTCAGTTTGGTGCACTGGCTGCAGCCACCATGTTGTTTTCAATATTTGCCAATTTGCTAATCACCCCCATCATCATGACCCGTATTCGCCTTGTTGGACTTTACCAGATACTCGCCATGTCTATTGATCGTGATGTGCTCAATGGCAGTCCCTTGCTTCAAAACATGAGTAATTATCAGCGCCGTAAAGCAATATTGATTTCTGAGCTTCATGAATTTGAAAAAGGCGAATTGTTAGTGAAACAAGATACGATTGGCCGCAATATGCATTTGATTCTTTCAGGCGAAGCGGAAGTCATCAGAAGGGATGGCAATGAATCGCGTTCGCTAGCCATATTAAAACCCGGGCAGATTTTTGGTGAAGTGGGCTATATACGCGAAACGGAAAGAACCGCAGATGTCGTAGCCACCGAGAAGGTGTCAGCATTGCGGTTTGATTATGAGCGCATGCAAAAAGATCTGAAGTTTTTTCCGAACATCGTTGCGAAGCTTAACTTCAATATTAGCTATATTCTTGGTGAGCGTTTGGCAGATATGGTGGGAAAATCAAGAGATAAATAATTTTATCGATAAAGCATGGCTTTAGGTTTCAATAAAAGATCCTGTATCCCATTGTAAATAGCCGATTGATTGTTAAGGGCTACAGACTTTAATCTGTAGGTCCAAGGTGTCACCCTAAGGGTGCAATCCCGAGACGGCCCACCACTCTTCGCCAGAGGGGCAGTGGAAAAAATATCAAGGGTTTACAGCGATTCCGTTGTAAGCCCTTTTTGCATTGGCTTGAAGCAAAAGTTGTTCTGCATCCCGGTACCAGAAATTCCCTGGTTTGGCGGCTTCACGGGTCTTTTCCATTCCCTTTATATTTTCAAATCAGAGCAAGTAAGTACAAAATCGAGTTCCTCTATAATTTGTTGACATATGAATTTTGTTTCGTGTATTATTTTTCCTGTATTTATAGAAATTTTAGTTAAACTTTAGAATTATTGCATCTTTACAAACAGGATCGATGAAGAGCACAAGAAAAATAGACAACTCGTCTTGGACATTTTTGACGAATCATGCGCATGTTTTGATGTGCCTGGCAAAAAATCCGTCTGAACGCATACGGGACCTTGCAGTGGAAGTAGGAATCACGGAGCGTGCGGTTCAACGTATTATTGTTGAATTGGAAGCCGACGGGTATTTGGAACACATTCGTGATGGCAGGAGGAACGTGTACAAAGTTTTCAGTCGGAAGCCCCTGCGGCATTGTATTGAGAAACATCGACGAGTGCATGACCTTATCCAGTTAATTAAAGAATGACTTGGAGCAAGTGTAAAGCCGGCACGCGATTATCCTTGCCGAAGCAAAAATTAAACTTGACCCAACCTACAGAATACTAGAATTGCTTTATGGGAAATAAATATATGGCGAATAAAAGCGAACTGAGTGAAGCGTTCTCATTTATAGCAAGCACGACCTGTATGCGAGAGGTATTTCTTTCTATATGAGTACTATTTCGGCGAAGCCACTTTCCTCAGAAGATCGTGATCGGGTTCGGCAAATTGTATTGGACGCCAGTGAGCCAATTGCGCCGTTTTGGCCGATGCGGACCATGGTCGCGCAGAATCCCATTCAGGGATTGGAATATCTGCCGTTTGATCAGGCTGTTCGAAAAGGCAAGGACCTCCTTGGTGGCAATGGGTATCTAGCGAATGAGGAGTATCGCCAGTTTTACCGAAATGGCCGTATTACCAAAGAAAGTTTTAGCCGCGCTTTTTCCAGGGTTGGGCCTCAGCCAGATGAACAAGTTTCTATTGAAGTTGGAAGTCGAAAGGTTACCCCAAAAGATGTTTGGCAATTACACGTGCTTTTTGGTTTCGAGGAACTGCCACTCTCCCTCTTGGAATGGGAGTTAAGCGGGGGTGGCGCTACCAAACAATTTCGGCAAGATCTTTCTGAGGAATCCCGAAAACAAATTATTGAACAAACCCTCAAAGATTGTGAGCAATATCAGGAGTATCCAGAAGAGGCCTACCTGACGAATTTATGGAAGAGTGTGTCAACTAACTTCGAGTTATCTGATTTTCAAGCTTCTCAAACATTTGGGGATTCGCATTCGCAAGCGTCTACACCAATTTCCTTGTCGCCTCAACGGACCCTCAGTGATTGGGTTGATAGTTTGACTGAGGGTGGGGTGGTCGTCGACCAAGTCAATAATCAACTTATCAAATGGGTGACGGCATTTCTCGATGAAGGATTAGCCGGCTGGGAAATGCCTGGCCGAGAAGAAGGCTTCTACCAAGTATGGCGGGACCTGGCGCAAAAAGATTTTGCGGGGCGGCTTCTCGGGATCACAGATTTCGCCCAAAAAATTAATAGCCTTCCTGAAGCCCCAGAGGACGCGATCCGTTTCAGTTTGCAACAACTCGAAATCCCTCAAGAGCAATGGGAAGATTATCTCTCAAGGCAACTATCATTATTGCCAGGCTGGACGCGATATATACGGTGGCTTGGGGAACACCCAACATACCATGCGCAAAGCAAACATCCCATTGACACCACACAGTATCTGGCCGTGCGTTTATTCTATGAAGCGGAATTCACCAACATTCAGTGCCAAAAAGAATGGGGAATTGATGGAACAGTTTCTGCCCTGACTGCATATTGGAATGATCGACTCGAAGAATACCACCAGCAAACTGGACATGGAGTGCAATCTGGGGATCCAACCAAACAGATGAATTGTCGACACGCTTGGCGATTATTCCATTTGGCGCAGTTTCTTGAGTTATCTCCAGAAGAAGTTGATGATCTCTCGCCTACTGATGCGCAGATGTTGTTGCAATGGTTAGATCAATTTCCTGCTGATCAGCATGGACGGGTATGGATTGAGGCATACGAAGATTCCTTTCGAGAGAAGGTGCTGAGAAATATTTCAGCGCATCGCGGAACGGTACCCGAATTGGAAGCTCGTCCTCTAGCGCAATTGGTCTTTTGTATCGATGTACGTTCTGAATCATTTCGTCGCCATATTGAAGCTCAAGGTTCCTATGAAACGCTTGGGTTTGCAGGGTTTTTTGGGATTGCCATTAGCCATCAAGCTTTTGATCGTAATCACCGTGACGATTTATGTCCGGTGTTATTGACTCCGAACCATGCGGTGACGGAAACACCACGGTCGGGAGAAAGAGCGGCGCTAGAAAAATATTCTTCTAATACTCGCTGGGGCCAACTGGGGCACCATTTTTTTCATGATCTGAAGCATCATCCTATTGGATCGATGATGGTGATTGATGTATTGGGATTCTTTTTTAGTCTGGGGTTGGTCGGCAAGACCTTACTGCAAAAAACATTTCGCGCGATGACCTCCACTATCCTGAGTCGGTTGACGCATAGGGTCCCAACCCAAATTTCTATTTCCACGCCTTCTAATCCTCAAAACCCCGAGATAGGAGAAGTGAGTGCGGAAGGAATTCCTGACGGGCTTTCTGAGGGATTTTCTCTTTCGGAACGGGCGACATTTATCGAAAATGCTTTGCGTGCTATGGGGCTCACCAAAAATTTTGCGCGGTTGGTGTGCCTTTGTGGCCATGGGAGTGAGACGGACAATAATCCCTATTATGGGGCGTTGGATTGCGGGGCTTGCGGGGGAGCACCGGGCGATGCAAATGCGCGGGTTTTTGCCGCGATGGCGAATGAGCCTGAAGTTCGTTGCATTCTCAAAGAAAAAGGATTGCCGATTCCCGATGACACCTGGTTTCTTCCGGGGAAGCATAACACGACGACGGATCGGGTCGAGTTTTACGATCTAGAGGAATTGCCTGATTCGCATAAAGAAGATTTGCGGGCGTTGAACAAAGGTCTCGAAGAAGCGGGTGCGAAGCAGGCTCTTGAGCGATGCCAGCGCATTCCCAGTGCTCCGACTGAAATTTCTGCAGAGCAGGCATTTGCTCATGTAGACGAGCGCAGTTGCGATTGGGCGAATACTCGACCGGAATGGGGGTTAGCGGGCAATGGTGCATTTGTCATTGGAAGACGAAAACTAACCAAAGGATTAGATTTAGGCGGTCGGGTGTTCTTGCATTCTTATAATCCTGTTGATGATCCCGAGGGAGCCATCCTCGAAAAAATCATGACCGCGCCATTGATTGTTGGCGAGTGGATTAATACGGGTTATTATTTTTCTGCGGTTGATCCTTGGGGATATGGAAGTGGGAGTAAGGTGCTGCACAATGTTGTTGGAGGTGTTGGGATGATGTTGGGAAGCCAAAGTGATTTACAGATGGGATTTCCCTTGCAGACAGTCAATAACGGGGGCACTCACTACCATGAGCCGATGAGACTCTTAGCTATCATCGAACATGCGCCGAGTGTGATCTCATCGATCATTGAAAAACACTCGATCCTCCAACAGTTGTTGCATAATCAATGGCTTAATCTTGTGGCTTTGGATCCCGATAGCTTTGAGTTTCATCGGTATAATCCGGATGCGACATGGGAAGCGATTCAGGTTCCCTGATTGGAAATATATTGAAGGCAGGCGCGAGAATATAAATGTTTCATTCTAAGTCGCCGACTGGTTTTTAGGAAGAATCGAATAATACTTATGCTCTGCGGTCAAACCCGTATCTGATAATTTTATGGCAACTCGATCTAGACCCGTATCATCAGAATTCCTGTTTTTTAAAGCCTTGGCGCTGTTTGTGTTTTGGGTTTTGTTGTCTGCCAGCTTTGAATGGCTTCATCTTGGTTTGGGGATTATTTTTTCCTTCGCCGTGGCCTGGCTCAACTCTGGCCACTCGCCTTTTGTTCCGAGATTTCGTTTGTGGCTCAGAATCCTGCTTTACCTTCCATGGCTTTTTTATAAAATTGTTCAAAGTAGCGTTAATTTGTCTAAGCTTATTTTGCATCCTGCGCTTCCCATTACTCCTCATTTGATTCCTGTGAAATCAAAACTGCGTCACCACGCAGCCGTTGTTCTTTTTGGTAATTCCCTTACGTTAACTCCTGGAACGATTACCGCAGAGGTCGACCGTAATAACCTCATTGTGCACGCGATGGGTAAAAACGACGATGTTGCAATTAAGCAGATCGAATCAAAAATTGCTGATATTTTTAAGGACGAAGAGCCGGATTTATGAAGACTTTTCTTTTCTGCGTTTTGGTGTTGCTCGCTATTCTCATTGGCGTGTATCTGTATCGTGTCATTCAGGGGCCCACAATTTTTGATCGTTTATTGGGTCACAATGGCATTTCCACCAAGGCAATTATATTGCTTATAGTCATTGGAATTTATTTTGAACGAGTCGATATGTTTATTGATATCTCGATCGGGTATGCCCTGTTAAATTTAGTCGGTGCGCTTGCCGTGGTCAAATATTTGGAACAAAAAGGAACTTCGTAGTATGGACATACTTTCCATTGTTTTTATGATAGCGGGATTATTTTTTCTGGTCGTGGCTGCGATTGGAGTGATTCGATTGCCCGATGTGTATAGTCGTTCTCATGCCGTTTCATTAACAGACTCCTTAGGGGCCTTTTTGATGTTAGTTGGAATCGCCTTGCATGAAGGGCTGGGTGCAAATATGTTGAAAATTTTAATGGTGTTGGCCTTGCTGTACATTCTAAATCCAGTCATTGCACATGCCACGGTTCGTGCGGCTCTCCGGTCGAATTTAAAACCTTGGAAAAAGGAAATCCAATGATTTTTTCATTTGAAATTCCTTTACTCATTCTTCTACTTGTTACCGCCGCCGGCGCCATATTGGTTAAGGATTTGATAAGCGCTGTTCTGCTCTTGGGCTCTTATAGTTTTTTTCTGGCGTTGGTATGGGCATGGCTCGGAGCTGTGGATGTCGCCTTCGTGGAAGCCGTCGTAGGAGCAGGATTAGGCACGGTTCTGTTTCTATTAACTTTATTTGGTACTGCTCCCAAAGACACTCGGCTTCGGCGTCCTCCTCCTTCTCTGGCAACGTTAATTGTTTTTCCTCTCTTGGGAATTCTTTTGCTCTTTACTGCAAGCGATCTGCCTGAATTTGGAGACCCGAATTCTCCAGCGAGTGTTCATATTTCGCCGACCTATCTCGAACAGAGTTATCAGGATACCCACACTCTGAATGTTGTGACTTCGGTACTGATGGACTATCGATCGCTTGATACGATGGGCGAAACCGTAGTGATTTTTACGGCGGGCATTGCCTGTGCTTTGCTGCTTAGGAGAAATGCGTAATGATTCGCCCACACGACAGCATTATCGTGCAGACCTTAGGGCGCTTTCTCATCCCGGTGGTCCAGATTTTTGGTTTGTATGTATTGTTTTTTGGGCAATACGGACCGGGGGGAGGCTTTGTGGGTGGGGTGATTCTAGGTACTGGGATGATCTTATCCGTTTTGATTTTTGGTCATGATGCTTCCCGGAGTCAATTTGTTAAAAATGTTTTGCATGGCGATGGGGTCGGGATGCTGATCTATGCGGGGGTAGGTGGCTTGTGCATGATTGGAGGTGGAGAGTTTCTTAATTATGCGAATTTGGAAATTCCAGGTTTGGAAACTGCTTCTCGAAGATCTTTTGGAATCGTGCTCACTCAAACCGGTGTGGCTATTGATGTTGCGGTAACAGCCGTTTCTATTGTGTTCAGCTTGTCCGCTGAAGAGATTATTGAGGATTCAATAAATGGTTGATGCATTTTTAGCAGTTATTCAACGGCCCAATCTGTTGACATTTGTCATCATTTTTTTGTGGGGCTTTTATATCATGGTCACGCGATACAATCTCGTAAAGAAACTCATCGGGATGTATTTGGTGCAAACCAGCGTGATTTATTTCCTGGTGTCTATTAGTGCGAAGAAGGGCGCGACGGTTCCCATACTTTTGTCAGCCACGGACCCGGTGCAAGCGGCCAATTATGCTAATCCGTTACCTCATGTCTTGACGCTAACTGCCATTGTGGTTGGTGTGGCGACCACAGGCGTGGGGTTAGCCCTGTGCGCGGCGATCTACCGAAAATATGGAAGCCTTGACGAACAAGAAATTATTGAAAGATTAGAATGAGTCACCAGCTTCCCGCAATCCTATTCCTTCTCCCATTGTTTGCCGCTATTTCGATGCCAGTGGTTTGTCTAAGACACCGTCATTGGAGCCAGCCAATTTCTGTGGCAATTCTCGTGGCTATGGTGCTGGTCTCTATCTTGAACCTCCATAACGTCGTTCACCATGGAGAAGTGCGGTACGTTTTCAGTGGGTGGACGGTGCCCTTCGGCATTGAGTGGGTGGCTGATGGATTAGCGAGTATCATCTTAGTGCTATTGAGCATCTTGAGTTTGCTGGGTGTGATGTTTGCTGGATCAACTTCCCCAAAGGCTTTAGGTGGCCGAATCGTTCATTATTATATTTTGATCTTGTTATTGATATCCGCCCTGACCGGCATTGTTTTCAGCCGGGATTTATTCAATCTGTTCGTGTTTTTAGAAGTTGCGGCTATTTCGAGTTACGCACTTGTTGGTGTCGCTGGCGGAAGAGCGCTCTTTGCAGCCTTTCGCTATCTGATATTGGGAACCCTTGGCGCTTCCTTTTATCTTTTAGGGGTGAGCTATCTCTATGCGGTGACTGGCACACTGAATATGGCTGATTTAGCCGACAAACTTCCCTTGTTACTAAACTCTAAAGCTCTAGTGGCTGGACTGCTTTTTATGTTTATTGGCTTGGGGATCAAGATGGCCTTAGTTCCGTTCCATGTTTGGATGCCCGGGGCTTATACCTATGCTCCTGATTCGATTTCCCCTATCTTGGCTTCACTCGTCACTAAAGTTGCGCTATTGGCGTGGGTCAGAATAAGCTTTTGGGTATTAAATGCATCCATTGTTATTTATGATATTCCGATTTTGGTAATTGTGGCAGTTCTTGGCGCATTAGCGGCGGTCATAGGAGCAAGTCTGGCCTTGGCTCAGCGGGACCTTAAGATGATGTTCGCTTATGGAGGGATTTCGCACATCGGCATCATTCTCATTGGAATCGGTCAAGGCAACCAAACTGGGTTTGCGGGAGGAGTTTTTTATTTATTAAACGATGCTGTTATGCAAGCAGCCTTGTTTTTTTTAGCAGCCGTGGCATTTTGTCATTACAAGGTCAAAACTATTGAGGACATAGGACATATTGGTAAACAAGCCCCCTGGCTTACGGGATCTTTGATTGTTATGGGCCTGGGCATGATTGGCCTGCCTCCGACGGGTGGATTTTTTGGCAAATGGTACATCATTCTTGGTGCGATAGAAGCGGGCAGTTATGTTTCGGTTGCTGCGGTGTTGCTCTCCACACTCTTGACGCTTGCCTATTTCGTTAAACTGTTTGAGGCCATTTTCCGCCAAACATCAACTCCATCGGACGTTCAGTTTGGTGAAATTCCCCTATCATTTAAATTGACTCTGGGAGTCACATCCGCAGCTATCATAATTCTTGGTTTATTCAGCTCTCCCATTGTTCAACTGTTGTTGAACCACGCTCTGCCACCAGGTCTTTAAGGGAAATTATGGCTATATTCGTCCTCATTCCTTTGCTTCCCCTCATGGCTTCTCTCATTCTTCTGCTTGGAGGACGTCGCTGGGGTGAGAACAGTCACCGGATTGGGATTCCTGCCATTGGTATTTCCTTTGCGTTATCCGTTGCCGCTTTCATTGAAGTGTTGAGAAATGGACCCTTTACTCTTTCTCTTTACCGCTTCTTTCAATCGGGTTCCTTGACCATTGATTTAACTCTGTTCGTTGACCAACTGACAGTTCTGCTTTTGCTCTTGGTCACAGGAGTCAGTGGGGTTGTGCATGTGTACTCTTCTCGTTACATGATAGGTGAGTCACGATATAACCGCTTTTTCGCTGTCATTGCCTTGTTTACTTTTTCAATGATTTTGTTGGTCATGAGTGACAACCTTTTGGTGTTGTTGATTAGTTGGGAAGTCATGGGGATCTGTTCCTATCTGTTAATTTCTCATGCGGCATCTAGAAAGTCAGCTGGAAAAGCTGCGACCAAAGCGTTTTTGGTTAATGCCGTAGCTGATGTAGGCATGGGTCTGGGGGTAATTCTTGCGTTTAAGACATTTGGTACACTCGATATCTCTCAGATTTTGGAACAAGCTCCGGCCATGGCTAAAGATACAGTAAATGTCCTCGCGTGGGCGGGTCTTGATCTTCATGTTCGATCTGTCACACTTATTTCGCTACTTTTATTTACAGGTGCGATGGGTAAATCCGCGCAGATTCCATTTCATGTGTGGTTGCCGTTTGCTATGGAAGCTCCCACACCTGTATCTGCATTAATCCATGCTGCGACTATGGTGAATGCGGGTCCGTTTTTATTAGTGCGATTGAGTCCGTTGATTGTTCTTTCTCCTGTGGCGATGACATTTATTGCGGTGATTGGAGCCGCGACAGCAGTGTTTGCTGGCATTGTTTCTCTGACTCAATCGGACATCAAAAAGATTTTGGCTTATTCTACAATTAGTCAGCTCGGGTTCATGGTTATGGCCTGTGGTTTGGGCGCGTTTGTAGTTGCGATTTTCCATCTTCTTGCTCATGGGTGCTACAAAGCGTTCTTTTTTCTATCTACCGGCAATGCATTACGATCCGTGGAACCGGGCCATGGGCATGGCGACCATGAGCACCCTGTTGCTGAGGGCATGGGGATCTTATATGGCGGGGCCTTGTTGTTGGCGTTACTCCCGCCGCTAGTGCTGTTTTCTGGATCGTATGAATATTTATGGGGAGTCACAGGGTTTGTTTCTGCCGCGATCGGATTTAAAATCATTGGCTTGATCACGGTATTTGTGGCTTCTCAATATCTTTTTAAAGGCGTCACCTCGCTTTTTGTTCACGGTCCAAAAACGTACTGGCCCACTTCAGGACAGCATAGCTTGGAGACGCAATCTGTTCGACCGCAGCTTTTAAATGGCTCTATTTTAATGGGTCTTTTTCTGACTACGGTTTTTGCAGGTGGGCTATTGACTCTGTTTTGGAGTTGGTTCGCCAACTTTCTTGCTCCGGCTTTAACCTTTCCAGGAGTCACGTTGAGCAAAGGTGCAGTCGAGGATGGCTTTCCTTTTTGGCTTGTGGTTTCTCTTGGTGTGGCAGTCGCGGGATGGGTCTATGCATACTCAACGCAGATTCGATCTCAACATCAGGTCTCCAGAACAAATGGGAGAAGCAATCGATTGTATGTGCTATTTTGGAATAAAGGGTATTTTGATGAAATCTATGACGCCTATCTGGTAAACCCAACCATTAGGGTCGCACACTGGTTATGGCGAATTATTGATATAAGGGTGATAGATCATTTCATCCATTTTATTGCGACTTCTTCTGTTTATTTTGCCAGATGGTTATGGCGAATTGTTGATATTCGTTGGTTGGAGCAGAAAGTGGGACAAGTAGCAGGTCAAGTTAATGCTGCGGGACAATTATTGCAAGAGTTGGAATCCCATACCATCCAACATCAAATATTAGTAATGATATTTTGGTTAGTGGCGATGACTGGCATATTGTATTACTTGGTTTAAGGAGTTCCCGATTTGTATCTCTATTATAAAAAATGGATAGGGTTGCCAATGGCCTTGCGTTATTTTTCTTGTGCTGGCTTGAAAAGCCAGGAGTTTACTTCTTTCGTAGGAATGAGGTTTCTTAAATGGATATATTGATGGATCATCTGATTAGCTGGATGATTGCCGTTCCTTTTTTAGGGATCGTCACTCTGGCATTTGTGCGTGATGAAGAATCGATTCGAAGAATTGCCTTCGGCATCACAATGGTGGAGCTTTTTCTTTCGTTGATACTCTGGAGGAATTTTGATTCCACCCTAACGAGCATGCAATTCGTGGAACGCGTGGAGTGGATGCCCACGTTTAATATTCAGTATGCGGTGGGTGTTGATGGCATCAGTATTCTTTTGGTGATGCTCACAGTCCTGCTTTGTCCACTCTGTGTCCTTTGTTCGTGGACGGGAATTACAACACGAGTACGGGCCTTTCTCTCACTGATCTTGTTAGTTGAAGGCGCCATGATTGTGGTCTTTACCGCCCTCGATCTTTTCCTGTTTTTCATGTTGTGGGAACTTACAATGATTCCCATGTATTTCATGATTATTCTCTGGGGGGGGCCAAATCGTATTGCTGCGGGGCTTAAATTTGTTTTGTACAGCCTAACAGGAAGTTTACTGTTACTGGTGGGAATATTGGGTGTTTACCTTAATGGGGGACATACCTACGATCTGTTGGTGTTATCTGAACAAACTTATTCTTCCAACACACAATTCTGGTTATTCCTGGCGTTCTTTCTGGCTTTTGCTATAAAAATGCCAATGGTTCCCTTTCATACGTGGCTCCCTGATGCGCACTCTGAAGCCCCTACGGCTGGCAGTGTGATTCTGGCTGGGGTGCTGTTGAAAATGGGCGGGTATGGTTTTTTGCGTTTTTGTTTGCCGATGTTTCCAGAGGCTTCGGCAAATTTCGCCCCCTTTATTTTGTGGCTATCGGTCGTAGCCATTATCTATGGCGGATACTTGGCCTTGGCGCAGTCTGATCTAAAAAAGCTCGTGGCCTATTCTTCAGTTTCTCACATGGGTTTTGTTACTCTCGGAATTTTTGTGTTCAATAACCAAGGTATCCAGGGGTCCGTCTTGCAAATGTTTAATCACGGGATCACTACTGCCGCCTTGTTTATTTGTGTTGGACAATTATACGAGCGCACTCACAGTCGAGCGATTTCTGACTACGGCGGTTTGCATAAACCCATGCCACGATTTGTTGCATTGTTCTTTTTGTTTTCAGTCGCCGCCTTTGGACTACCAGGCACCTGTAATTTTATTGGCGAATTTTTGGTCTTGGTAGGAACTTCCTATGTCAACTTTGCCATGGTTCTTATCTCTATGGGCGGTATTGTTTTAGCTGCCGCATATATGTTGTGGATGCTCCAAAGGGTGGCGTTGGGAGAGCCATCGGCAGAAGCCGTCAAAGTGCTCCCAGATTTATCGAATCGGGAATTGGCTACGCTGATTCCATTGGCTATCCTCGTATTATGTATTGGATTGTATCCCGGACCCTTGATGGAGACGATGGATGCGAGTGTGATTCACCTCATCCAACAAACCACAGGGCTGCAAGTTCCTGAGGTGTCTCAACTTCAGCCCTGAGACTCAGCCCGAGCCACGGGGGGAAATCACTGGCCATCTTCGTGCCGGATATCTTTTTAAAAATCATCTATTTACGGCAAATCCGGATAATAAATCAAATCATTTGTTGCAATTTTTTTATTGCAATGTATACTTTCACTATATTTACTTTGGGTATAAAGGTAAATATAATATTTGAGTTATTGAACCAAATTATTTGGCCAATTTACTTTTGTCCCACCCATAAAGTTATGGAGTTAAAAATTGAATAAACCGATCCCTTCGAAACTTCCAGATGAGGCCAATAAAAGTGTATCCGATTCACTCTTAAATCTGGCTTTTACAAAAATAAATTCGATTGAAAAACAAATTGCGAGTGAAAAAAACAGCAAAATAGAATTAATGAAAAACATGGCAAAGATGGCTCAAGCAATTAGTCAAATTATTATATTTGTTGAAAGTCTCCAATCTGCGTATGCGGTTGAGGAAAATGGTAAGTCACAAGATATAAAAAAAATAATAAATGAATTTAAGATAAATCTATCGCTAAATTAATTTGCTAAGAACAATTTTTATATACCATTTTAGTCTTTTAATTTTCCCGATTTCTCTTTCTATTTACTCAAAAAGTGTTCATTAAATAATGTTTTCTCTCACAAGTATTTCCCTTCTTCTCCCCCCTCGTACTCCAATGGAGTAACGCCGTGGCTTAATTCCCATTGACCCTGCTCTTCGCTAAAGGTAATAGGTCGTTACTCTCTCCCCTGTTAAAAGGTTCTCCATCTGAGAAGGTGGAAATGTAAACCCTCTAGGAAATTTCTGATATAGTCAGAAATGAATTTGAATTGATTGCTGAGTTGAATGTTTAATTGAAACAAGATTGAGGGTTTATGAATAACAATTGGCAGCTTCCAAAAAGTGATCCGTGGTCCACTCCTTTTGCAGAATCTTTGTTACACCATCTTGAAATCCGCAAAGGCGACCATGTTCTTGACATTGCATCTGGTGGCGGGATCCCCGCTTTTCATCTGGCAGAGCAGGTGGGCCCTGAAGGTTCGGTGCTTGCTGTCGACATCCATCAAAGCCAGATCTTAAGATCTCGATCCATTCAGGGGACGCAATTGCCCTGGTTGCGATTTGAAGTGGGAGATATGCGCATTTTGCCTGCCGACCTGCAAAAGTTTGATCGCATCACTGGCAATTTATCTTTTATGTTTTTTCGTCCCAACCGTTTTGAGGCGTTACAAAACCTGATTCGGTTTTTAAAGCCAGGCGGGCAGATCGTTTTAACATTTCCTTCAATGGGAACTTTTGACTCATTATGGAACCACGTCGATAAGGAGATGATAGCCCGCAGTTTTAAAGATGAAAGAAAAGCACTCGATGAATATATTAATGAAAGGCCTTCTGCGTCCGATGCTGAAAAATGGTTGAATGAACTGGGCCTTGAAAAAGTAAAAGTAAGTGAGCACCCTCTTGAAATACCAACAGGACCCGGCAGGGAGTTTCTTGAACACCCTCTTTTACGCGGAGGGTTTTTGGACGACATTTATGAATGTTTTCAGGATCAGGATTTGGCCCATGAATTTATGAATGACATTGCTGATAATATTGCCAACTTCACTCCCCTGTTTGCCGTTCGCTGCGCGATGGGTGGATGGATGCCTGCCTGAATCTGAAGGGTCACCGTTTAAAGAATGATGGTATGATGACGCTATGAATGAACAGGAAAGAGCAGAGTTGAAGCAAAAGATCATAGAAGAAATTAAAACACAGAAACATCTGATTGAAAGTTTTACGGAGACCTCTAAGCCTGTTGCGCCAGATAATGCCATTGGACGCCTTACTCGAATGGAGGCCATTAGCAGTCAGGGAATCAGCGAGTCTTCCTTGAACTCTTCCAAGGTTAAATTAGAAAAACTCGAAAAAGCTTTGGGCAAAATTGATCTTCCTGAGTTTGGAGTTTGTGTCCGTTGTGCTAACTCTATTCCGCAGGGACGAATCATGTTAATGCCAGAAAGTGAAGTGTGTGTGAACTGCGCAGAAAAGAGATGAAGTGGGATCGCTAAAAATTTCATCAGTAGGATTTTAATTTGACGAGCTTGACTCAGGAAGACCGGGAATTTCCCATCGCCAAGGCGAGAGGACTGGTTAAGGATTTATACCGACCCAACCCCTGGATATATTGGAGTGATTTTTTATCAAGTGCTGCGCTGGGTTGGAGCGCGTTTGTAGCAACCTTGATGGTTCCAATGTTTTCTTTTCTACAAGGATTATGTTTTTTGATCGCGGTTCTGACACTTTACCGAGCGGCTTTGTTCATCCACGAAATTGCTCATTTTAAAAAGGGGTCTTTTGGAGTTTTTCAGAAAATGTGGAATCTCATATGTGGTTTTCCGCTAATGATCCCAACCTTTCTGTATCAAAGCGTACATTTTGATCATCACAAGCAAAATTTTTATGGTACGGCTAAGGATGGTGAGTATTTTCCCTTTGCATCAAAAGGAAGAGGGCTGATCCTTTTGCACATTGGGTTTTCATTTCTGATTCCGCTTATTTTTCTTTTCCGCTTTGTCGTGTTAACTCCTCTATCGTACCTTCATTCGGGACTAAGAGATTTTGTGGTGCAGAAAATTTCATCCCTGAATATTGATTTGAATTACCAGCGTCCACAGTCTTCATTGGCTCGAACCGAAGGATGGAAAATACAAGAGCTTTTGGCAGGTATTTATGGAATGAGCTTTATTGTATTGATAATATTGAAAATTATGCCTGCAAAGGCCTTATTCATGTGGTACTGTCTAGTAGCCTCAGTGTTTGTGGTCAACTCGGTTCGCACCTTGGCAGCCCACCACTATCAAAACGCAGCGGAAGGTGAACTGAGTTTTACCGATCAAATGCTGGATTCAATAAATAATCCAGGCAACCGATGGATCACACCGTTATGGGCTCCCGTGGGTCTCCGGTTTCATGCAACGCACCATTTGTTTCCTGATCTCCCGTATCACGCATTGGGAGAGGCGCACAGCCGTATCTTGGATGATCAGGGAATAAACTCCTTATATGGGCAAACAGTCCATTCGGGATTGTGGCCTTCTCTTGCTAAATTGTGGAAGCAAGCTGGCAAACGGAACCTAATTATTAATTAAAATAAAGGTCCAAAAATATGACAAAACCTTTTTCACTGCTCAATGAATTAGAAAATCAGGATGCGAGTCCGGCCCATTTGAAAAGGAACAAAATTGTTTCCTTGTTAAAGGAGAAGTTTGATTTCGAGAATTCGCACCTGAGACCTCCGAGCAGCAAAGAAAAAGGCATCCTTGCTAAATGTTTTGGTTATTTGGCACCAGATCAAGCCAAAGAGCTGGGAATATATCCTTATTTTAAAGAAATTCAAGAGATAGACGGCTGCAAAGTAACTATTGACGAGAAAGAATTAATTTCAATTTCTACTAATAACTACCTTGGGCTGGCGCAAGAGCCTCGTGTGATTGAAGCTGCAAGAATAGCTCTGGAAAAGTTTGGAATTGGATGTACCGGAAGTCGATTTTTGAATGGAACATTTAATCTGCACAAAAGGCTGGAAAGCGAGATTTCTTCTTTTTTAAATCGTGAAGATACAATTGTTATGTCTACTGGGTTTCAGGCGAATCAAGGAACTATCGCTTCCTTGCTTGGAAGAAGAGACGTTGCATTTTCTGATCGTGAAAATCATGCCAGTATCTATGAAGGCTGTGCCGTTGCTCCCGGAAAAACTATTCGTTATCAACATAACGACATGGATCATCTGGAATATTGTTTGAAAAAACATTCGGATGTGGAGGGTAAATTAATTTTAACGGATACAGTTTTTAGCATGAGTGGCGACATTGCAAATCTTCCTGTCATTGTTAAGCTGGCGAAAGATTACGGCGCAACCGTAATGATTGATGAAGCGCATGGATTAGGAGTTATGGGAGAGCAGGGAAAAGGGGTTGCCAATTATTTCAACCTGGAAGATGAAATTGACTTATATATGGGAACTTTTTCAAAAAGTCTCGGCTCCATTGGCGGTTTTATATCCTCCAAATCCAAAATTACCGAGTACATAAGACACAAGGCCTCGGCATTTATCTTTACTGCTGCTTTGCCTCCAGCTTCGGTGGCTGGTGTCACTGAAGGTTTGGACATCATGATCAACGAACCGGAAAGAATCAATCGATTGCGTGATAATACTACTTTTATCAAAAGGGGATTTTTTGATATGGGGTTTCAGGTAAATAATAATTCTATCCCAATCGTCCCAATTAAAATTGGCGAAGAAGCTTTGACCCTGTACCTGAATCGTCTCCTTTTTGATGATGGTGTTTTTGCAGGTGTAGCTGTTTCGCCGGTTGTCCCTCCATTAAACGCTATGATTCGTACCAGCTATACTTCTGCGCATACGCAAGAAGACCTTGAGAAAGTCCTCGGCTCTTTCAAGAAGTTGGGAAGAAAATTAGGTATTATCTCCACGGAATAATGAGCCTCAAAATAACTGAGGTAAAAAGCTCTTCAGAGCTGGAGCGGTTCATCCGTTTGCCATGGAAGATATATAGAGACCATCCTTGCTGGGTTCCCCCTCTGATTTCTGAACGGAAGAAATTCCTCAATCCACAAATTAATCCTTTCTTCGACCGTGCCGAGGTCAAACTATTGCTGGCAGAGGATGAAAAAGGCACTCCTTTGGGCCGAATCGCTCTGGTTCACGATCACATCTATCAGGAAAGCTATTCCAAAAATACGGGCATTTTGGGAATGTTCGAAACCGTTGACGATGAAAATGTGTCACGATTATTATTCGATCAGGCAAAATCGTGGTGCGAGGAAAAGGGATTTGATAAACTCGTTGGCCCGATGAACTTATCCATCAATCATGAATGTGGCCTGATGCTAGAGGGGTTTGATCGCCCCCCAATGCTGGGTATTCCCTATAACCCAAGATATTACGAAAAGCATTTTCAGGAATGGGGATTTAATAAGTCAAAAGATTTAGTTTCTTTTAGATTAGATCTAATAAAAATTCCTGAATATCTTCAAAACGCAGCCCTTAAACTGGAAAAGAGAGGGCGGTTTAAATTACGTAATTTGGATCTTTCAAAGTTTGAGGAAGAATTGAAAATAATTTGGGATATTTATACCTCGGCGTGGGATATGAACTGGGGTTCTGTCCCTATGACACATAAAGAGTTTGCATATGCGGCAAGAGAAATGAAATCCTTTGTGAACCCGGAATTTTGTTTGATCGCGGAAGTAAAAGGAAAGCCTGTAGGTTTTTCACTGGCCCTCCCAGACGTCAATCAGGTGTTGATTAAGCTGGATGGTCAGCTTTTCCCCTTTGGTTGGGCAAAGTTTTTATGGAATAAAAATAAAATAGATTCTTACCGCGTGCTAACACTTGGGGTAAAGAAGAAATTCCGTGGATTGGGTATCGATGCTTATATGTATTATGAAACGTATAAAAAATTTATAAGAGATGGTATTAAGTGGTGTGAAATGTCATGGATGCTGGAAGATAATGCCGATATTATGGAGCCTATGTTTAAAATAGGAGGAACCATTTACAAAAGACACCGCATTTATGAACGAACTTTCTCACCTTAAAGGTAAAACGGTTCTGGTTACTGGAGCCAATGGTTTTATTGGAAGCCATTTGGTGGATGGCCTGTTGGCCTTGGATTGTGTTGTCCACTGCCTGGTTCGTAGTTCTTCAAATTTAAGGTGGCTTTCATCGCCCAAAGTTCAAATTCATTTTGTTGATCTTGCAGATACGAACTTTAAAATTCCGGATCTTCAAAATTTAAAATACATTTTCCATTGCGCAGGCCTCACTAAGGCAAAAAGCCGAAAAGAATATTTTGATATTAACTCCACTGTTTGTTCGAATTTATATGAACAGTGTCTAAAATTTAAAGACAATATTGAAGGGATTGTGCATCTGAGCAGTCTTGCAGCGGTGGGGCCAGGGCAGGGTGGAGGCCTGATGGATGAGGCTGCCCCTTTGAATCCTATAACTCATTATGGGAAATCAAAAAAAGCAGGGGAAGAAGTTGCTCTGAAATATTCTGCCTCTTTGCCGATTAAGATCATTCGTCCTCCGGTTGTTTATGGTCCTCGCGAAGAAAATCTTTTTAACTTTTTCAAACTGGTTAAGAAAGGTTGGGGACTGCAAATTGGCAAAGCTCCTAAAAAACTTTCACTTGTTTATGTTGCAGATCTTGTGCGGGCAATGCTTCAGGTCTGTGGTTCATTCGAATCTCAAGGGAAAATTTATTTTGTTACAGACGGGAATACATACTCATGGCAAGAGATTGCAAAAAGTGCGGCAGATAAAATGAATGTTTCGGTGAAGGCTTTGAGGTTGCCTGAAAGCATTTTGTCCCCCATCGCAATTTTCTTTGAGCTTCTAGCAATGTTCAGTTCAAAGCCAGCTTTATTTGATCGGCAAAGAATGATTGATATCAAGCAAAGCTGCTGGACAGCGTCTTCTGAAAATTTTATTCGCGAATATAGTTTTTCACCTGAATTTGACCTTGAAGCGGGGCTTTCGCATACGCTCGACTGGTATGTTCAGCAGAAATGGTTGTAAGTCATGAAAGAAAAAATGGAGCATGCATTAAAAGACCTCGCCGAGCCTGTAAATATTTATATCCACGACCCGATTGCAAAAAGATTTGTCGCTGTCTTAAAAAATACCGCCATTACTCCCAATCAGGTGACTTATTTGTCGGTGCTGGTGGGGTTTGCATCAGGTTACTCGTTCAGTCAGGGAAGTTGGATTTGTAGTGTGATGGGGGGGCTGCTTCTTGAGTTAACCCTGATTTTAGATTGTGTGGATGGCCAACTTGCCAGAGCCAAGAATATGGCCAGTGATTGGGGGCGCCTTATTGATGGCATTGCCGGCTATTTTGCCTATCTGGCTGTGGTTTTTGGAATTATTTTTGGATATCCAGACTTTAAAACAGCATTAATTATCATTGCGGTTTTTACTATTCTTCGTGCAATATCCTACGATTACTGCAAGCAAACCTTTGGGACAATGGTGTTGAAAGGGTTTGATGGAGTCGAAAGGGAGATTCAAAATACAATTGAAAAAATCCAGCAAAAGCCCTCAGTTGTTCTGAAGGTCTATTTTTATTATATGCAAGCCCAGCAATTCATTTTTCGTGGTAAGTGGAAAACTTTAAGCGCTCTGGAAAACCTGAAAGTAGTGGATGAAATCATACTCGGCCCCGAACAGCGTCAGGAATACTTTAATAAGGTAAGTACCCTTCTTAAACTTTGGCGGTGGAATGGAATCGATTTCCCTTTGTTTCTCATTGCCGTATTGGGATTATTGTCTATGCCGGGTCAAAGCTTAAATTTTCTTGCCTGCGCAATTACTGCACAATTTCTTCTTACCTACCTATTGCATATTTTCCTGAGGCGCAAACTTTAAAAGAACCCTTCCTCTTCGTGGTGTTTTTTTATTTAAATGTAGTTTGTGATATCTCTCCCTTCCAAAAAATTTGTAGATAATTGTTATTTATCGAGTTGTTTTAGTTTTTATGGATTTAAGAACTGCTGCTTTAGATTGTTGTGGTTATTTGTAATTGAAAAGCGGGACGATGTTGATATTATCCCTTAGTGAATAATATTTATGGTCGCGCGACAAAACTTTATTGATGAACTTAAGTGAGAGGCTAAATGGAATTTTCTAAAGTTAATTTCTTTTGGTCTAGGAATAATTTAAGGAGGGGGCGAGCATGAAAATTTTTAAAAGAATCGGATATGTCAAAGGGCTAAGCGCAATCTTGCTTTTCCTTGCGGTCCTCATTCCCCAATCAGCCCTTGCCCAAAGTGAGGATATTAGCGCCAGATTGGAGGCGCTGGAAGAAGAGTTGCTTGAGTTGCAATTAAAGCAAACTGAAAAAACCCCAGTCACAGCATTTGACGCCATCCGTCTGGATTTTGGTGGATTCGTCACGCAAACTTTTACTTCCGTGTTGAACAGCGATGGGCCGGATCGAGCGTCGTTTGATCAGACCAACCTGGAATTTTTGATTGGTGCTGATGTGACGGATAAAGATTCATTCTTTGCCGCGATCGGGTTCTTGCGCCAGGCGGACTTAATAAATGAAGCAACGGCTACCGATGTGAATGGTAGACGTTTTGCCGCGCACGCCAACCGGACTCCGGGAATTATCATGTGGGGAAAACATGATTTTGACCAATTGCTGGATGTGACCTACGGACGGATGATCACCCCCTGGGGCATTATCAATCGCGAGCATTTTCCTCCTGTTTTGTTGAACCTCAATCAACCGCAATATTTAAGAAATGTTCAGCCTGGGAACTTGTTTGGTGGCAATACATTTATCCCCAATTTTATTGATGGTGTTCAGGCGCATGGAAGCAAGTTTTACGGAGATCATCAGGCGGAGTATTTTGTTTATGTAGCAAATTTTGATGGCGGTGGAACGGATGCATCTGATTTTCTAGCAGGCGGTCGTTTGCAATGGACTCTTCCTAATAATTTGGTTACTTTCGGTGGATCATATCAGAATGGATCACGCGCAGGTGCTGGCGCCCCGAATAAAGCTCATTATGATGCTTATGGTTTGGATGTTCTTGTGAATCACAAAGGGTTCCAGATGAAAGCCGAGTATATCCGTAATAACGAGCGTGGAGGCACAAGTACAAATGGAAATGCTAGTATTGCGCCGAAAGAGTCCTGGTACATTCAGCCTGCCTACACAATGGGGAAAACGATTCTCTTTTACCGATGGGATGTGATTGACACGAATCTGGATATTGGCAACGATGCTTCGCAACAAACTGAGCATGTGTTTGGTGTCAATTATCTCTGGGCACCCACCATACGTTTACGAGCGGAATATGTGTTGAACCGGTTTGATTTGGAAAAAGACACTTCAACTACAGCTCGAGACCGGGACTATGACAATATTCAACTTTCTATAACCACATCATTTTAAGGAGGAAGATAATGACAAGATCTATCATTACATTGTTAGTTTTCATTTCCTTATCTTTCTCCAGCGCCTGGGGAGGGTCGGTTGTGGTTATCGTAAATAAAGAAAACCCAGCAAGATCTTTATCGCCTTCGGATGTTTCGAAATATTTTTTGAGTAAAGTTAAAAGTTGGCCTAATGGAGGGAAAGTAAAACCCATCAACCGGAATAATAAATCATCCGTTAAAAAAGATTTTGTTTCTGCCTCTCTGGGTATGTCGATTCAGGATTACGAGCAATACTGGATTGGTGTAAAGCAGAGAAGTGGGGAAGTAGAGCCTAAGGTGGTTAGATCAAACAAATTTGTTTTAAAAATAGTTGGTAAAAATAAGGACGCCATTGGTTATTTGCCGGCCAAATATTTTGAAAACCTGGATGGGAAATCCAAAGAAAAAGTAAAGGTAGTTTTAAAACAGTAATACCCAGCAGGGATAAACTCCTGCGAGAGGGAAACTTTGTTGAAAATTTGTGACGGTATTAATTTTTTATCATCGTGCATTGCGAAATCTATCTGTGCGGGAATAATTGCCGGGTTTTTGAGTACAGTATTGCCTGCTTTTGTTTTTGCCGATACGGATATCTACGTTAAGACGGAGCTAAAGAAAATTTCAACCTCGAGCTTGAAAGAAGTTTATAAAGGCCCCTTCCGACACCCCTTAAAGCTCCGGCCCACTACGACACAATCACTTCTTGAGTCCTTGCAGTATTCAAAAAACTTCATCACATGGTCAAAACCCGTTCCTCTTTTTTCAAGTGTCCTTTCTGAAAAATTATCCCGACCTTTAACGCGTGAGTTTGCCAGAGCCAATAGGCAGCAACTGGTTACTTTTAAAATTAATTTTAAGCAACTTAAGATTGAAGGCGAAGCATTTGTTAATAAATTTGGATTGAATTGGAAAATTAAATCCATCCATACTAGATCGAAGGGTTTCAGGGAGTCTAAAGTTTGGGATGATAGCTGGAAGCTGGTTCCAAATAATTACCAGGTTTATTGGAAGGAAAAAGATTTGCTTGGGAGTAGGGTCAAGGATCTTAAATGGGTTTTAATTCCAAGTAAAAACCTTAAAAAAATTCTTCTTACTGCAAGAAAAGAGGCCTCGTCAAAACCTCAGGGTGGCAAAGGTTTTGATAGTGAAAAGTTTTTGGGAGATTTGCGTAGTTTGAAGAGTCTATATAAGGAAAGAACTCTAAGTCGAAAAGATTATTATGAAAAGCTTGATAAAGTCATTAAATCTTCAGGGTGGAATGGTCAACCGCTGCAAAAACAAGGTAAAATCTTCAAAATTATTGAGAAAGAGAATTTACTTCCTAAGAAAAAGCGTCCGGCGTAGTCCCATTGTCAGTTGAAATTGAACAATGCCTTACGCCACTTTAATAATATTTTCTTTAAAATTCAAGTTCTTCATTGCCTCTCTGAGTTCTTTGAGATGGCGATATCCACGCACCGTT
>Ga0233439_10001345_pt1 | contig 31661 bp, 24 predicted proteins | sample SI_123_September_6_FD_182713 | JGI IMG/M metagenome (GOLD analysis project Ga0233439, IMG submission 182713) | Seawater microbial communities from Saanich Inlet, British Columbia, Canada - SI_123_September2016_100_MG | ecosystem: Environmental > Aquatic > Marine > Inlet | place: Canada: British... | reverse complement strand
TGACAAATCAGACAAGGACGGCACGTCAAAACCTGCGCTTTGGTAAATCTTTTTCTCTTGCCAGTAGTACCCACTAACATCCGCAGAAGCCTGGTATGACCCACTCCGGTCCTTCGGAAGTATGTAAGTTTGGCCTTCGTTCAACTCACCCGCATCGTAATAATTGTTAGAGGAGTCCCATCTCCCACCGGCATCATCATTGTTTTTTGTCATTTTGTGTGAAACGTTTACAGCTGTTATTCCTCCTGTGTTTTCGATTGTATATGTCAATGTATTTGAAGATTCATGGTATTCAAAGTTATTCAATGACAAATCAGACAAGGACGGCACGTCAAAACCTGCGCTTTGGTAAATCTTTTTCTCTTGCCAGTAGTACCCACTAACATCCGCAGAAGCCTGGTATGACCCACTCCGGTCCTTCGGAAGTATGTAAATTTGGCCTTCGTTCAACTCACCTGCATCGTAATAATTGTTAGAGGAGTCCCATGTCCCACCGGCATCCCCACCACTCCCATCTATTACTTTGTGTGAAACGTTTAAAGCTGTTATTCCTCCTGTGTTTCTGATTGTATATGTCAATTTATTTGAAGATTCATGGTATTCAAAGTTATTCAATGACAAATCAGACAAGGACGGCACTAGTAAGTTAACACTCCATGATGTGTCCAATAAATGTTTTTTCGAATTATTTATATCTGGTACGTCGCCCCAAATGCCATCTACCAAATGTAATCGTTCAAACGATACATTGACTACATTCACAATCTTCCCCTTAGCCACAGCCGTGTAGTTTCCACCACCCCGTTCTTGCGGAAGTATGTATTGATGTGGGTAGGTGGCAAAGCTGGTGTTGCTTACATCGAAATAATTGTAAGAGGAGTCCCATCTCCCATAGGCATTCACACCATTCAACATCACTGCGTGTGAAACGTCTAAAACGGGAGTTTCTCCCGTTTTTCCGATTATATATGTCAATGTATTTGAAGATTCATTGTAAGTTAAGTTATTCAATGACAAATCTGTGGTGAGTGTGGTTCGGGCAGGTGGTAATAAGGATGGGTATATTCCATATGGTGGCATTCCTGGTACACCACTCAAATCTATCGGATATACTCCAAATGGTTGCAATCCCGATTTATTCATTCTATCACATTCTGCATCTGAAATTCTAGATGATTCGGATAATGTTGAAACACAACCCCACACTCCAGATATATCACCAGCCTTGAACACGCCAGACATATCAATCCATGTAAATCCCGAATCCATTGAAATTTTAATTGCATCGGTTAATTTAAAAGGCTTGTTTAAAATAATTTTAACCTTATTCTTTTTAACCTCATTCTTTTTAACACTTGAAACAGATTCTGCATTGATATTATTTAATGATATATCATTAAATATAATATCTCTGACATACTGCTTTTGTATTTTAAACCACAACTGGGAGTTATAAACACCATCAGCTAATTCTGGAGTTTTAGATATATGGATATATAATTCGTTTTCTGTAGACTGGTCGGTGGTTGGTAATTTATAAAATGAATATATTGAACCATTAATAATCATTCGGGTATTATTCATTAAAACTTCTTGATATTTTCCAGCATCCCAATCTGTTATTGGCCAAATAGATTCTCCTGATACAGATACAGCACCCGAACCGAACATTTCTTTTAATTCATCCCACCCCTCAATTTTATATTCTTGATAAAGATTGTTAGAAGTATTTAAATTTATAAGATTTAATGACAAGTCGTGGAGAATTTTGTTGTAATCAACATTTAATCTTTCCATTGCATTGAAATCATCGACAGGATCGACAGCATCGTAAGCATCTTGTGCCCACCATTGTGCCCACCATTGTGCATCTTGTGCATCTTGCGCTGCTTCTGCTGCTTGTGTTGCTTGTGCTGCTTGTGCTGCTTTTTCTGCTGCTTTTTCTGCTTTTGCTACTGCTGTTTCTGCTTTTGCTACTGCTTTTTCTGCTGCTGCTTTTGCTTGTGCTACTGCTACTGCTGCTGCTGCTTGTGCTGCTGCTGCTGTTGGTGCTGCTGCTGCTGCTTGTGCTGCTGCTGCTGTTTGTGCTGCTTTTGCTGCTGCTGCTGCTATTGCTGCTTGTGCTACTGCTACTTCTGCTGCTGCTTGTGCATCTTGTGCTGCTTGTACTGCTACTACTGCTGCTGCTTGTGCATCTTGTGCTGCTGTTGTCCATGCGTTGGTGTCTTGTACGTCTGCTGTGGCTTGTGCTGCTTCTGCATCTTGTGTTGCTTGTGTTGATGCTGTTGCTGCATCTTGTGCTGCTGTTGCTGCATCTTGTGCTGCTGTTTCTGCTTGTGCTGATGCTGCTTGTGCTTCTTGTGCTGCTGTTTCTGCTTGTGCTGCTTTATCACTCAAACCATTGCCCCCGTCAAAGTCTAAAGCAATTTCATTATTATTACTTTTTTTAAATTCTCCACCAATTACAGCTAATACATTATTTAGTTTACTTGTTTTCATAGTCCACGGCGAGGGCCTTGAAACGGGATTTAAATAATCAAAATTTTTTGTAGAATTTTGTTCTAAAAGATACCCTTCACTCGGCACGCTTGCACCACCAACAATAAAACCCCCGTCCCTGAAGTCGGTCCAATATTCACTATGGTCTACTTTACACCCGCTTATTTCTAATATTTTTCCACCATTAGCTATAATAGCGGGATGTGTAGTTGTACTATATAAGGCGTCAAATAATTTCCATGAAACACAATTTTCAAAAATATATTTATGATAGCCGGCTGCAGGGGAGGAAAGGAGCGTCCTTTCCCCCCCTTCAGGTGGATCTTGTCTATTTAATTCAAAACCACAGATATAGGTATTATTCGTTGCTAAACAATTAACAAATTCAATATAACCTGTTGCATGATATCCGATAAATCTACCATTTGCTATACAATTAATAAATTTAGCTCTACCGTATAAACCTCCTATAAATGCACCGGCTCCAACTTCAGGAACGTGGTTTCCGTCCCAGTAATTCATGTCAAAGAACCATTCTTTCCTATTACTATCACTTGTAAAATATGCTTTAACTTCAACTTTTTCACAAATTAAAGTATTTTTTGTAGATGGTGTTACTCTTGATTTACCGGGTGGGTCATACGGCATACCATGTGGATCCCATTTGCCCAATGTGTTGTTGTAATATTCTCCAAATACATAACCTATATGGCTTCTTTGAGAAGAAGGACCTCCCAATTTCAAAGGTATAGATTTTGCTTCAGAATCTAAAATGAAATTTTTTACGTGTAAGCCATAATAATCATCTGAATCAGCAATCTCTGAACTATATGAAACAGCATTCCCAATACTAAATAATCCAGAAAATCCTACTGGACTTGTTTCTGCCCCACCAGTATCTTTGTCCAATGTGATTGTATAACCATTGCCATCAAATACTAACTCTTGTTTTGCAAATACAGCTATTTGCCATTTTATATCCCAAGTTAAATTTCCTGATAATATTATTTTACTTGCGCTGACGTCTGTTGGACCAGTACTATACCAATTATTTAAATCTAATTCATCTGCGGTAGAATTATATGTTATAGTTCTATATGAAGCATTAACCATCTATATATTTTTTTATATATTTTAAATTTTAATATAATTTTTAAAAAAAAATTATATTAAAATTTATAAATATTTTAGTCTGATTGGTCTGATTGGTCTGATTGGTCTGCTTGGTCTGATTGGTATTCTGCGATTATTTCTTTTTCGGCAGGAGAAAAAACAAGAAAACAGCATTGCTCACCCCAGAGCCACTGAAGTAAGTTACGCCCATCAAATAGTTGTTTCCTAAAGGGTCCAAGTGCATTAGAGAGTTTTGAATCCTCTGGGAGTGAGGCGTGGTGAAGAAGCTGGTCATCTTTATAAAATCTCACCACACTCTTTCCATTGCTGCTGTCATGGAACTTAATTATCCATATTGTTGATGTGGTGAAAGAAGGTGAACCCATATTGTAGAAAGTACCCCATTCAAGGCCACCCAAACCTTTGGACAAATATAGTTGCAAATTCTTTGAATCCGAGTTCCAGTAAAGTCCTTGTCTTATGTCCATGTGAATTCTTGAGTTTGTCGTGTGGTTGATGTCATAATTCCAAAACGTGCAACGGCCATTGTAGATTTTTTGCCCACCAATACCAATCATTATATCATGGGAGGGGGAGGTGGAGGACTTAAGAAATTGAAAATTAATTTCGTATACTTCAAATGAATTTTATTTTCTGATGTAAAATGTGTGTGGTACCGCGTGTTGTTCTCTGTGGACGAAACTCTATTATTCTCATCTATTGAATATTTTTACCTGTGAAGTTGTCAAAGGGGATTCTGCCCCAATCGTCCAACTTGAGGTCGGGAGAATGTCATATTACATCAAAGGACTCAGGTATTGTAAATATATATATATATTGAATAAAAATATATGATAATTTTAATTTATTAATTATTTAATAATAAATTAAACTCAACTACAACTCTTCTTCTAAATCCATAAATTTAAACACGACTTTATTCGATAAACTGGGATATTCGGAAACTTTCATTTTAACCATATCTTCAATAAATTCAACACATTCTCTCCAATCAAAACCATCACTTTCTTCACTATTTTTCAAAATATCTTTCCCACCCTTTATCAAAATTACAATATTTTCAGCGAATTCTTCAACTTGTTCTTTATTGTCTTTATTTTCAATTAAATCTATCATTTTTTCTTTCAAATTATAAATTAAATCAAATATTTCCGATTGTTTGATTACGTCATTATTCATTAAATGAACAAAGAAACTTCCCACAGACCGGCGTTTTTCGTTTTCTTTGTTAATATCGCAAAACATATCATAATCTTCTTCTGCGCTAACATATTTTATTTCTTTGAACAAGGAGGAGAAATTTTTAAAGTTTCTTTTGTAAATCGTCGAAAAGGAAGGAAAAGTTTCAAGAATTGTTTTATAAAGTTTAGCATACAATGCAGACCAAAATTTATTTACACTTCCAATTTCAAAGATTGCTTCGCCGATTTTTTCCAAATCGGCTTCCTCGCAATTTTTACCAATTATTTTTGTCAATGATGTAATTATATTTTCTTGCATGGTATCATAGTTTTTACTTGTAAGTTTATTCAATAATCCACGCAGTTCGTCAATATCTTTATCAACACCTTCTTCTTTTTTTACCATTTGAGTTACTTTGAAATTGCGTATTTCAGCCCAGTCATCACCTGATATAACTTGTTTAGTTCTGGAAGGGCGATTGTTGCGTTTTTGTTTGAATACAGGAGTTTTTCTATAACTTGGTGCACCCACCAAAGCCGCCAAGTTATCAATTATTTTTATTATATCATCATTTAAATAATTATTAATATCTATTTGATTTTGATTAGGAAAATGTCTCAACGAATATTGCTGTGCTAGAGATGTCATGGGTGTAATATCTATAATTAAGATGTATTATTTATATCAATTTATTAAAATAAATTGAAAACAATATAACCCTAATAAACTTAAAAGCATATTGTTAATACTATCTAGATGTCCGAAAAGACCGAAACCACTAATAACAAAGATTTTCGTAAAGAAATTTCAGAATGGGATGACCCCGATTTAAACCTTCGACCCAATATTTTGCGCGGGATTTTCGCATATGGTTTTGAAAAACCAAGTCCAATTCAAAAAAAAGGTATGATTCCTTTAATACAACCAGGTTGCAAAGGAAAAAGACGTGATATTCTAGCACAAGCTCAGTCTGGGACTGGTAAAACAGCATGTTTTGGTGTAGGCGCACTTCAAATTATTGATTCAACTAAAGATGAAACACAAGTTCTTATTTTAGCACCAACACATGAATTGGCTAGTCAAATTAAAAATGTTATTGCTGATATTGGAAGATTTGAGAAAGTTAAAGTCCAGTTGCTTGTCGGTGGCACATCAGTAGATAGCGATAGAAGTAAATTGGATAATGAAACACCTCAAATTGTGGTTGGCACTCCTGGTCGAGTACACGATATGATTCGCAGAAAATATCTGAAAACAGATAAGATGGAACTTATTGTTATTGACGAAGCAGATGAAATGCTTTCTCAAGGATTTAAAGAACAAATATACAAAATATTTCAATATATGAATAATAACATCCAAATTGGTTTGTTTAGTGCAACTGTCCCAGAAGTTCTTCAAGAACTTAGTGGAAAATTTATGAGAAATCCAATTAAAATTTTAGTAAAAGCTGAACAGCTCACTTTACAAGGAATTGCACAATATTATATCCGATTAGACAACGATGAACAGAAATACTCATGTATTAAAGATTTATTTGAAGGTTTGACTATTTCACAAGCTATTATTTATTGTAATTCAACAAGAAGGGTCGATGATTTAGAAGAAGCTATGGTACAAGATGAATTTCCAGTAAAAAAAATTCATGGTAAAATGGAAGAATCTGAAAGAAAAGATGTCCATAATGATTTTAAAGCGGGGGGCTGTCGCGTTCTTGTAACATCAGACTTGTTTGCAAGAGGAATTGATATTCAACAAGTAAGTGTTGTAATTAATTTTGATGTCCCCAAGAGTGAACATACTTATTTGCATAGAATTGGTCGTTCTGGACGATGGGGGAGAAAAGGTATTGCGATTAATTTTGTCACCCGACATGATGGTGGGAGACTTAAAGAATTTGAAGAATATTATAGTACTGAAATTAAAGAAATGCCGGCCGATTGGGGTGCTCATTTGAAGGACGTCTAATATTATTAACACTTCATATTATTCGTATTTTAATTTATCTTAATTTCTCTAATTTATTAAATGTTAATTAGAGAAATTAATAAAAATTTTTTATTGCCTATTGAATTTGACAAATCAAAGAAAAAAATTTTTAATAATTTATATCAAGATTTAGAATTATTAAAAACACATAGCGATACTATTCCAGTTTATCAAAAAGTATTCCGCCCCGACACCTCGATTGGAAAAGAGTGTTTAAAAAAAATACCAGAATATTTTACCACAAACACCCTCTTTTTAGAAGATTCGCAGAAAATTACTAAAAATATGAACAATGATTATTTTTTGCAAAATAATAAAATTGTCAATGATTTTTGGACAAATTGGGAAGAGATAAAAAATACAGAAGAATTTTTGGAAAAATTTCAATATATAGAATGGGAAAAGTTAGAATTTTTAAATAAATCTTCTTTGTTTTTAGCCATTTTAACATTTTATGAATTGGCATCGCCTGTATTAAGTTTATTTGCACCATTAATATTATTTATTATTCCATTTATAATTCTTAAAATACTAAAAATACCCATAACAATTGAAAATTATGGCAAAACTTTAATGCAACAATTGGATAAACATCCAATTGGTCAAGTATTTACAAGATTTAAGGGTTTGTCATGGTCGCAAAGGTCCTATTTACTTCTGTGTGCCGGAATGTATGTTTACCAAATATATCAAAATGTTTTGTCATGTTATCATTTTTATATTAACACCTCTCAAATTAATGATACATTTAAATCTATGACTATTTATTTGAAATATACAATAAATAAGTTAAAACATTACATTGACGTTATTCAACCATATGAATCACATGATGAATATAAATCGTATATTAAAGAAAATTTGAATGAATTAATTGCTATGTATAATGTTACTTCAACTATCCCAACAACTTCCTTTAACCCAACAAAAATGTTTTCTTTTGGAAAAATCATGAAAGAATTTTATGTATTGCAAACATGTCCAAAAATAGAAAAAACATTATTATTCTCATTTGGATTTAATGGATATATAGAAATTATAAATGGTCTAAATTATAATATTCAACATAAAAAAATGAATAAAATGCGATTTTCCAATAAAAAAACACAACTAGAAATCAAAAATCTTTATCATCCATGCATTGAAACCTCTGCAATCACTAATAATATTGATTTAAGTTGCAATAAAATAATTACAGGGTCAAATGCTGCTGGAAAAACAACAATATTAAAAGCTGTAACCATTAATGTTTTATTATCTCAACAAATAGGCTATGGGTTTTATAAAAAAGGAAAAATGACACCTTTTGATTTCATTCATTGTTATTTAAACATACCAGATACAAATTCAAGAGATAGTTTATTTCAAGCAGAAGCCAGACAATGTTTTAATATTTTAGATATTATTCAGAAAAATAAATCAAAAAAACATTTTTGTATTTTTGATGAACTATTTTCTGGAACAAACCCGTATGAAGCAATATCCTCCGCACAATCATATCTATCGTACATATCTAAAAACAAAAATGTTAAATTCATGTTAACAACGCATTATTTGAAATTATGTGAAATGTTTGAAAGCGATAAAACAATTGATAATTTTCATATGGAAACATATGTCCAAAATGAAAAACAAAAACACACCTATAAAATTAAAAATGGTATATCAAAAATAAAAGGAGGTATAATGGTATTAAAAGATTTAGGGTATCCTGAAGAAATAGTTAAAAATGCTTTCAATAATATGAAAACTTTATAATTTCGTTCATTTTGTTAATAAATAATATTATTTGAAATAAATGAAGACAAGAACACTTTTAATTAGCACAGGAATATCTTGTTTGATAGGAGGAATTATTTTTATGTACTTTAAAAACAGAATGAGCCGATCTGAAAAAAAAGTAGACTTGATGTTTCAACTTATACAAGAATACGAACAAACAAAATCCAATAATCAGAAAGCATCTAGAAATCCTCCGCAAAATGAAATTACCATGGATAATATTAATTTAATTAATGTATCAGACGATGAATCTTCCGATGCATCTGATAGTGATGAAGTTTCTGATGATGAAGAAGAAGAAACAATACATATTAGAGATAATATTGGTAAAAACAATATGAAAGCTATAAATTTAGAAGGGGCGGAAACTAATTCATTCCCTGTAGATAATTTAGATGATATTAGTGATTTAGAAGAAAATGAAATTGACTTAAATAATGAAAATATTATACATTTGCAAAAAAACGATGATATCAAAAATATAAATAATTCTGAAATAAAACTTGAATTTAAAGAGAAAAATGAGGAAACGTCTGACGAAGAAAATTTAACAGATGACGAAGATGTCGTCCAAGATGTCGTCGAAGATGTCGTCGCAGATGTCGTCGCAGATGTCGTCGCAGATGTCGTCGCAGATGTCGTCGCAGATGTCGTCCAAGATGTCGCTAGCAAAGTGAATGATTTTCAAAGTAATACTAAACAAATAATTCCCGAAGCGGATAATTTTAAGGATTTGAATGTCAAACAATTAAAACAAATATGTGAGAATCAAGGGTTTACAAATTATAAAGCTCTAAGAAAAAATAAACTCATAGAATTATTGCAAAGATAATAAAAATATTAAGTTATTATAAAATGAGTTGGGGTACTTGCTATAAAGGATCGAATAATATTCATGCTGGGTTTCCGGCACTTATGAGTGATGGTAGTTGGGGACGCGATTGGGAACCTGCTTGCGCAAATAACAACCATTTGAAAAAAACAGCCGGTATTTCAAATAATTATCAATATCGACAATATCTTATGCAAAACGCAGATGCCATCATTAAAAAAAATCAAACCAATGCATGTGAAAATTGCTGTACTTGTTGGGAAAATTTTCAAGATAGAAATAAAGTTAAATGTCCAGAAAAACATATTTACAAATCAACAGAAGATAATATTCAACCATTTGGATACGAAAACTCTGATCTTAAAAATATGTATGTAACTTCACAATCGCTCCAATCTCGACTGGTCACCCCTATTATAACACAAGCACAAATGCTTTCAATTCCTAATTTCAATTAATTGCTTATTTTAATACTATTTTAATAGTATTAAAAACAAAAATGGAGATGCTTTATATATGAAAATATTAAGTATAGATGTGGGTATGAAATGTTTAGCATATTGTAGTTTTTCAATAGATGAAACAAAAAAATATACCATTGAGCATTGGGGGGTTTTAGATTTATGCAATGAAAAAAAACACAAATGTTGTGGGAAAACGGCAAAAAATAAACCATGTGATAAAAATTCAAAATATCATAAAAATGAAAAATATTTCTGCAAAATTCACGCCAAAAAACAAAATTATAAAATGCCAACAAACGAATTGAAAAAAACAAATGTAAAAAAGTTAAAAATCACTGAACTTAAAACACTTATTAAAAAATATGAAATTAATATTATCTCTTTTGGAGAGAAAAAAATAAAAAAAGTGGATTATCAAAATATTATATTTGATGAATTGGATACATATTATTTAAATTTTGTCGAAAATATAAAAGCACGTTCTATAAAGCTAACCACTTATGGGAAAAAATTAAAGGAAGGGTTTGAGGGATTGTTTGGTTCATATGATTTTGATATTGTTATTGTCGAAAATCAAATCGGACCTTTGGCTTTACGAATGAAAACTTTACAGGGGATGATAATGCAACATTTTATAGAAAGAAACATTCATGTAGAAGAAATTTCCGCAGCGAATAAACTAAAAGAATATATTCCTTCAAAAAAGAAAACAAAATATTCAGAAAGAAAAAAAATAGGCATATCGGTGACAAAATCTTTGTTAAATGAAAATTCATCATTGGATGAATGGTTACCCGTTTTTATAAAACACTCAAAAAAAGATGACCTCGCTGATTCTTTTTTACAAGGACTTTGGTACATTAAACACAAATTATAATTAATTATGCGTCTTACTTAAAATTAAAAGTTCTAATAAAAACATAATGAATGAAGTTATTGATATTACCCCGTCAAATCCACCAAATTTAATGACAACCAATGTTGGTGAAATTGGTACTATTAAATTGCATAATCTTCCGAAAGCTAACATAAATGAAAGAAAATCGGTAAACTTTGGACCTGGTGCCGAAATGCTCATGAATGGCAAAAGGCGCACAAGTTCTCCAAAATCAGATATTAACCTCTCCGACTTAGAATCATTGGATAAAAACATCGATTTGAATGAAAGTAATATTTCAAGAAAAGATGCAACATCAACTATGTTTTCAAGTATTCCCATGAATGTAAATATCGGTGAAAAAAAAGGAATTTCCATAGATGTTGCCGAAATACCTAAAATATCTCCCATTGTTGAAAATTTAGGAAAAGCTACGGCAAATACCGACAAAAAGGATAAAACTTGGGATGGGTTTAACAAATTTAATGAAATTCCCGTTAATCCAAACATTCACGAACCACAAAAACCTCAAATGTCAAGTCAAGATATTTTAAGAGAAAAACTTAAAATATTAAGAAAACTCGAAGCTTTGGAAAGAAAAGGTATTGAATTAACAAAAAAATATACGATGGATTGTCCATTAGCTGAAATGCAGGGAGAATATGAAATGATTAAAAACGAAAAAGAAAAAGGAAACTCTGTCAAATTTCAAGGTAAAATGCTTATGGCCGCAGTTTCTGCCATCGAATTTTTAAATGGGAAATTTGACCCTTTTGATGTTAAACTTGATGGTTGGGGGGAATCTGTTAGTGAAAATTTAGACGAATATGATGATATTTTTGGCGAATTGCATGAAAAATACGGCGGTAAAACTAAAATGGCCCCAGAACTGAAATTATTATTTATGTTAGGAGGAAGTGCTGCCATGCTTCACATGACAAACACGATGTTTAAATCATCTATGCCTGGCATGGATGATATAATGAGACAAAATCCTGAACTTATGCAACAATTCACGCAGGCAGCCGTGAGTAGTATGAGTCAGGAAAATCCTGGGTTTGGTGGATTTATGTCTGGTGTAATGGGAGGTCAGCAACCCATGCCACCAATGGGTAGTCCTCCTGGACCAACTCCGCAAATGCGAGCAAAACCGCCACAAATGAAACAACGTGCTTCTAGTAGACCCGATATAGGGATGGCAAGAGGTGTCGCACACTTTAATGATTCTATTAATATGGAAGAAAAATTCACATCAGTAAATCAAAAAAAATCCACAAAAACTCGTCCAGAAATGAGAGGACCCGGTAATATTGATGATATACTATCAGGATTAAAAACAAAAAGAGTCAATATTCAAAAACCTGATAATAAAAGTACCATTAGTGTTGAAGATATGCAAAAAATGAACGCGTCATCGTTGGATGTGCCAAGAAAAAGTAAAAGAAAACCACGCTCCGAAAGAAATACCATTAGTTTGAATTTATAATTATTTTGGAGTGAATGAAATACCACATCCACATGATGTGGTCAAATCCTTTTCAGGTATGAAAATAAACCTACTCTCAAAAATATTTTTACTATAATCTTCTTCTATAAAATCAATGGTTGTTCCTAACAATAACATCTCCGACATTGGTTCAATTACTACATGTGTCTTTGAATTTGTAACTATAACTGGATTTTCTGATGTTAACCTATTAAATTTTTTTTCATTAATAGATTCGAGTTTATAATTAAACCCATTACATCCTCCTCCGGTTGCGAAAAATACAAAAGCAAATTTATCGCTTTTTGATAATATATGTGTCATTTTATCCCAAGCATTGGTGGTTATAGGCCATTTCGATATAGTAGATAATTTTCTCAAGTGCATACTATAAGTCTTTATCTTAAATCCAAACATAATAATTTGTATACAATTTGTTTATAAATTATTATAACTCGATGAATATATTACAACAAATAAAACATATATTAATTTTAATTATTCTTTCATGGCATCTTTTACCTCCACCACATTGGATACCTCTTTTTTAATATTAATACAATTTTTATTGCGTTCAATATCTTTTGACCCCCCCATGGTTTCTGCGCACATTTTCTGCCATATATGAGTAAGTTCATCATTTTCCAAAAAATCAGGGTGATTATCTTCCCATTCGCGTATTTTTAATATTTGCTTATGTGTAATTTTTGCAATTGAACTATCTATTTTCATATGTTGCTTGTCTTTTTCCCATTTATCTTCTTCTTTTACATAGAATTGCATTCTTTTCTTATCACTACAATGAATGGGTCGGTCTTTTGGGTCTAAATCGGTTAAATTTTTAAGAAATATATTGCTTATCCCCTTCACATAACCATGTTGTTGTGTGTACATCAAATCTTCCAATGATACTTTCACTTTATTTACGAAATCTGTTAAATTCATGGCATTCTTACATTCCTCATTTAAATACATATTAATCGTCATTTTGTTATTACAATTGGTATTTGCTATTGAGGGGTTTTCCGCTATTTTTATCATAGCATCTGTTAATTTTGGGAGAAGTGCAAGCAATTTATCATTAGTATCATTAATGGTCATTTTGTTATCACAATTAGTATTTGCTATGGGTGTTTTTTCCGCTATTTTTATCATAGCATCTGTTAATTTTGGAAGAAGTGCAAGCAATTTATCATTAGTATCATCTGTATAGTTGAGTGATGGATTTAAACATTTATTTTTATGCTGTATCAAATCTAATTTCGTAACAAACGTCAAATCACAATCTTCGCAACAAAATATTGCAACATTTTGTCGGCATTTTTTTTTGTGCCTCCATAATGTAGTTCTACTATTAAACGAACATTTGCATGTGTCGCATATATATTGTAGAAAAACGTTGTCGTCGTTTTTAACATTTTGGCTTGTTTTTGTTACATATTGGCTTTTTTTTGTTACATTTTGGCTGTTTTTTTTGTGTTTTTTTGTCAAAAAATGGGATTGCAAATTTGATTTTTTGACACTGATAAAGTCGCAAACATCGCATTTATATTCTGTATATTTTTTATCCAATGTCACACATGATGTTTCATTTTCGGCTTTTTTTTGTTTCATTTATAATAATATAATAAATTAAATACCTAAATCGTTATTTTACGATTTGTTTCATTTTTGCTTGTTTTGTTTCAAAACAAGCACGGATTTACGATTTTTTGGCATAAAAATGGATTTTTTGGTTTGTTTTTTGTGACCTAATTTGATAACGAAAAAAGTTGTTGTTTTTTCGGCATTTTTTTCAGTCTAAAGGCGTGTTTCACTTTGCTTGTTTTTTGTTTCACATTTTGCTTGTTTTTAGAAAAATCAGAAAATCCAAAATTCACGAAAAAAAATACATGTAGAGGGCCTTTTTCACTTTTTTTGTAAAAATCATCTACAACATGAAGAATGATTTGGGTGACATGCAGAAAACGGCCCCGAAAAAAAGTGGCAAATTCCCGTTTTGGACATTTTTAAAATGTCCAAATTCAAATTTTACCAACTTTAAAGTTTTCAAAACGTGAGTCCTCTTTTTTTAGTGCCTTTTTTTCAGTTGAGTAATTTGTTAAATTGGAAACACCACTTTTATCATTTTTAATAAAATTAACATCATTGAACATGTAGGCGTTTATACATTCCTTAAGAGTTATATTATCATTCGGTGAAATATATTTGCATATTTTAACGATTTCATACGTTATTCTATTTCTTGAAAAAAATAATACTTTATCGTCTTCTTCAAAAACAAATGCCATATAGATAATATTGTTATTTTATATATATGGTATTGGGTTATTTACTTTATGAAGCGGTTGATTTAGGCGTTAATGCTATTAAACTTACATACAATGGTGTAAGGGGGACGTACTATTGGTGGTACAATGAAGACTATCCAGAAGTTGCACAAGAAAAACGTAAAATTGATGATATTGAAAAATTAATTGCTAAAATTGATAGATTAGAAAATATTTTAGAACAAAAACAAATTGACAAAACTTTGCTGAATAAATAATATAAATATATCTATTTAATTATTATATTAAATGGATAATTTTGTAATTAGAAAAAACCCCAAACCTATATCAAACAAAGCCCCTTTGAATATTTATACTGATGGTGCATGTTCAAATAATGGAAGACCAAATGCTAAAGCAGGTTTCGGTGTTTGGTTTGGCGAAAATGACGAAAGAAATTTAAGTCAACCCTATAATGGAAGGCAAACAAATAATGTAGCGGAACTATTAGCTATTATTACGGCTTTAACTATTGTTAAAGAAGATATTGAAGCCGGTAGAATTATACATTTGTATACTGATTCCGATTACTCCAAAAGATGTTGTACAACATATGGTGAAAAGATGTGCAAAAAAGGTTGGCAAAATAAAGGAAAAGATATTCCTAATCGTGAAATTGTTGAAGCCGCTTATGGGTTTTGTAGAAAATACCACAATATCAAATTTCATCATATTGCGGCTCATACCGGTTTACAAGACGTACATTCAATAGGCAATGATAATGCTGATAGATTGGCAAATTTAGCCATTGGTGTAGAAAGTTGCCCGTATTCAGAGAAAAAATCATCTTCAAAAAAGAAAATGTATTTGAAAGTCCCCTATTCCGAGAAAGACGAAGCAAAAAAGATGGGTGCGAAATGGGATGTCAAAAATAAAAAGTGGTATATTGAACATAAAAATAAACATCGAATTCAAATGATGGGGAGATGGGGATAAAATATAAATTTATTAAAAATATATTTTATCATTTCTTAGAAGGCTTTTTAAGCGATTTATTCTTTTTGCGAGGTTTTTTATTATTTCTTTTTTTCTTTAACGTTTTATTTCCTCCTCGCCAACCACCCAATCCCATTTTTTTATTCGTCTTTTCCCTCCATAATATTTCATCTCTTTCCCTTTCTGTATGTGGGGAAAAGTCAATATATTTGGGAAAAAATTGTTCTCTACCTCTTGGGAGAGGTGGAGGAACCGCCACAAGAGGCATTGCGCCTCTTGCACCTCTTGCGCCTCTTGCGCCTCTTGCGCCTCTTGCTCCTCGTGGTGGAAGTGGTGGTGGTCGTGGTCGCACGCCAAACTGAAAATCATAATTTAATCCAAATCCTCGATATGCTTGGGTTGCTGGTGCTGTCCATACCAGATTAGCAGTGATGTTTTCATATTCATTTTGTTCTTTAAAAGGAGGTAAAGAAGACCAAGGCGGATATTCATTAGCTGGTGGACCTACAAACAACTCTTTATTGCGATTCCAAGAAAAACGTGGATTAGGAAAATCATATTTAAATGTTTCTTTAAATCCCGGGTTCCATCCCGAATTTTGTGCAGCAGGATTCATTGATACAAGTGCATATGGGTTTATGAATTTGCGTGTTCTATTTTGTTCACTTGGTAATATTGATGTTGATAATCTAGCTATATTAAGACCCACCGGAAGTTGACGCGACTTAATTTTATTATATGCCAATGGCATTCTCCATTCATTTTTCCTTTCAGGTAAGTCAGTGACAATAGGAGTAGGATTACCGGGAGCAACATGGACATCGGGATATTCATATCCGCGCAATTTTGATTGGGTTTTTGTTTGTTCTTGGGTAAGAGTATTATCGACAATGCGAGCCGGATTATTATTTACATTATTAACTGGATTATTAAATGATGGCGATGGAACGTCCAAGGGAACAGGTAAAGCTGATGCTTCACTAAGCTTACTTAAAATATAATTTTGCCTTAAAATAATATAATCAGAATATTCAAAAAAACCTGGTATTGGGAAAGGATTGACCAATACCATCCATTCGGCCCATTTTTTTGCTTCTTTTCTATATAATGGATTTTCTTTGACTTGTTCCCAAGTTACCCCATATCTTGGTGACACAGGGTTATCTTCCAAAAACTTACCAATTTGTTCTTGTTTCTCGTCTAAGTTGTAACCAGGTTGCATATCATTCACTTGTTGCATAATAAAGCCTCTCCAATCATTGGGAGCTGGAGGGATGTTTTGCGATATTAATGTAGGAAAATCTTGCCACCAGTCATGGTTTTGGGGCGGAGGAAGCGCAAATTGCCCAGCGAGGGGCATAGGGTATGTAAACCATTCATTTGAATGGACTTTAGGTATTGCAAATTCAATAAGACCTTGGTTTTCTCCTTCTGCTTTTTTTACTTTCCAAATTCCAAATTGACCAAATCTTCCTCCAGTCCAATGACCATCAATAATATTGTTTGGTTGAGGAGCAGGATGTGGAGGACGAGCTGCTATTAGTTTTAAGGCTCTCCCAATTCCAAAATATTGGTCATTAACATTATTCGCCAATAAAGAAGGATATGGTTTATATGTTTCTAAGGCTTGATACTGGTATGTTGTAGTGGGTTTACCTTTATTATCAAAACTAACATAAGGGCGATTTTTTCTATCTCTATTATTATCGCCAAAATCATTATAAAGAGCATATTCATATAAAACAAATAAATTTTTCCATGGTGAAATGAAAATGTTGTTTGTATCTACGTCATCGCTATTATAATCAAGGTTATCTGTAAATAATCTATTTTTACTTAAACTAGGTAATTTTCCACCAAGCCTGCGAGTATAAAAATAATATCCAGCTCTGTAAATGTTGAGTGAAAGTCCTCTTGCCGGTGGTGGTCGAGCAGCGGGAAGTGCTGTTGCAAGTGGGACAACAGAACACGCATTAATTATTTTATTTATTCTTTCAAAAAGTATAGGTACTACTTTTGGTTTTAATGACATTCCAAATGGAGCAAATGGAATTGGCCATATAGGTTTATCTCGAGCTTTGGCAAGTTCGGCGTCATTGCCAACTACCCGTCTTTGTATGGAATTATAAGCATCTTTTATGCTAATATTGTTTAGAAGTCGTTGATTGAAGTGTCCAAATTGTGCTGCGAAATAATTCACATTTCTATAAGTATCAGGAATTCCTGGTTGTAAAGTCCATGGGTCAAAAGGATACCGAGTCCCTGATAGTGGGTCGGGTTGTGCTGGTGGGACTGGTCCAATTTGATTTGTTGCTGCCACGTTTCCCCATGTTGTTTTAACATTGGGCCATCCTCTTCCTCTACCAGCGTTAAAATTCATAGCTTGGCGACAACAATATTCTAATTCCCAATAATCTAAGGCTTTTTTTCTATTTTTTTGATATAATTTAAAATTTTCAGTATATCTAATAGATTTTTCAGCTTTTCCCATTTTCTTTTCCCATTTTTTACTTGCAGAATCTTTAAAAATACCAACATTTGCTTTCATATCTAAAAAAGTGTTTTTGATTCGACTTATCCTATAGTCACAAAAAGCCGATTTACCTTCTTTTGGTGGTTTTTTCAACTTTTTTATAGCTCTCTTAGTTTTTTCATTATTTTTTCCTATAAATCTGCCTTTTAAGTGAACATTGCAAACTACATATAATAAATTATCGAGCCTATTATCAGAATTATTGGTAATTAAAAACTTAAATGAATCTTTTCCTGTTAATTCACTTAATGTTTTTGGTAAAAATTTTAAAGAATAAGAACTAACTTTAAATATCATGTCATTTGCGCTTTTCTTTGGATAAAGTGGATTGGGAAATTTCAACAATGTGTCTTTTTTAAATAATTCGGGTAATTTATATTTCATTTCTTTAGAAATTTGTTTCCATTCTTTATTTTTACTATTTATTGGAAAATTTGCATATGGATTTGGTGTATTTTCATTTGTAGGTCTTTTTAATGTTGGATATGAATCGCCTGCTTTTAAATTTTGCATTATTTGTTTTGGTGTTCTGGTGATTTGTTGTGGTACTGCTTGTGGTACTGCTTGTGCAGAAGGTATATTATTTTGTTGAATGGGCGTTGCTTGTGCTACTGGCATAGGTTCTTTTTCATATTTCATTTTATCTGTATAAAAAATGGAGTGTTTTCCAGTCGCATCAGTGGTAAGCTCAATGAGCCATTCATAATTTTTATTATCCTCGGGATTTGCTAATCGTTGAAGCAATCTACTATTTTCACTCGTGTCACCAATGGTTTGTATTCGTTTCAATACTTTTCCCATTTCTCTCATTCTTTTTTTACTTGTTTTTCTTTCCACCAACATTCTTATTTTATTGGTAAATATGTCCTGTGCATTAAATCTTTCTTCAAAAGTTTGCACAGCATTTCTTCTTGGTCTGTTACCAAGTGCTATATTAGCATCTTCGTTGTATGGTGTTGATTTAGGTATGTTGAGAAGTAACTCTTTAATTTCTTTGATTGTCAAGCTCGGAGCTCTTGGTAATTTTTCTTGTTGAACTTCTCTTCCTGCTTCTGTTGACGCACCAGCTTCTTGACTCTGCCAAACCCATATTTTTCCATGAGTGAAAGGTGTGGTAAGGGGTTCTCCATCTCCGCGTTTTCTTCTTGTTATTTCTGCTGCATTTAGTGGATTAGCAACAGCGCCAGGAGCAGGCGGGGCATCTGGTCTTGTTTCTAATAAATTATAAAACAAATTACTTGCCATTGTAGTATATATAACTTTTATTTTAAAATACAAGTTATAACAAATATTAAATTTAATATTAAGTATGGTACATCATAAATGCTTCTTTCTTTTTTTGCGTTTTTAACTTTTTAAGCGTGCGAATAGCCTCTTCAGCTTCCTTTGGAGAAACATAACCATCATTGTTCGTATCTAAAGCTTTTGCATAATTTCTTAAATATGATGGGATAACGCAAAAGTTGCTTTCTTCATTAAATAAATGATCAGCCAAACTTACAAAAGCAGCAGTTAAAAGAATTGCATAAATTATATCTCGTGTTGCAGACCACATAATTGCAAAAATTAAAAATTGTCTTCCCAATGAATTTTTAAGATATGACTCTTGTGATTTACTCAGTTTAATCGTAATATATTTTGAAGTGATATTCAATAAAATAACCATCATTCCGATAAATAGTGGATGTGTATTTATAAAATGTAATTTTTTACGTATACCATCAAAAATTGGAAGATGTCCTTTTTTGAATTTCTTTACCATATTAATATTTAAGGAGATAAAAAATTTATAAATGATAATTAACCCAATATTTTACATTTTTTCTGATTTTATGTGAGCGAATACCAACTTTTTTAGAAATTTTATAACCATTTGAATATACGAAATCCCTAGCATCTTGAAAGCGTTTTTTTATTATTCTATGAGGGTAAGTAATAGGTGTCAATACAAAATCTTTGCATTTTCTTACAAATGTTTGTCTTTTTGAGATTAATGTTCCTTTGTTTTTAAATGTTTCATATATAGGCGTATTACACATTAAAACCACAATCAATGTTAAAAATATGAAAATATATAAATTCGTCATATATATTATTTTAGAATTTATTTGGGGAATGGGCTTGATTTTCCACAATGTCTATATTCTTGAGACGATGAATTAAATGAACGAATTGCCGTCATTTTTAAATCTCTATCAAGTCCTAATATATCTGTTTTTGATATTTCATAATTTTTTTTTTCCATTTTACCATTAATTACAGCAAACCCTTCTTTTTGCAAAGATTTTTTTTTGACATTATTGAAATCTTCTCTAATATGTTCAAATAAAACAATTGTTATCAAAGAAGTTAAAATTCCAGCATTGATACCATAACATTTAGCCATTAAAAACACCATTCCAATTAATGCCAATTTGCCTAAAGTATGATGAGCAAAGTAGATAAGAGATTTGGGTTTTTCATAAATAAGTACAGCTAAAAGTGCCGTTAAACTTAATTCAATGTATGTTTTCATCCTATATACATTTAATTATATATTTTTTAGGAATACTTATTAAAAAATTATATCTTTTCATTATAAGTATGCAGACTGCTTTGGGATTTTCCAATTGGAACGATGAAGAAAATATAAATGACAGAACGTCAAAATCAAGAACACTAAAAAAAAGAAAACATAAAAAACCATCATCAAAGATAACTAATTTGCTAAATACATTATCAAATAATAAACCAACATTATCAAAATCGGATGACGAAGAAGAAGATTTATGCGATTTTAAACCAATGGCTCAATCTGTAGATGATAATAATGATAAAACACAAGAATACAACTGGAAAAATAATGAAACGCACAAACAGAGTAACATTGAACCATTTGCACAAATTGATAACATATCAGCACAAGATTATTACAAACAATATATTCCTTATTATAACAAAATTAATAACGAAAACTCTTTTTCAAACCAAGATGACCTTATGAAAAAATTAAACTACATGATTAACCTTTTAGAAGAACAGCAAGACGAAAAAACAAACAATGTAACTGAGGAACTTGTTTTATATTTATTTTTAGGCGTTTTTGTTATTTTTGTTGTAGATTCATTTGCAAGAGCCGGGAAATATACTAGATAATTTTTGTTTTTGTATCTTTAAGAAGATGCTTCCATGATTTAGTCGTTATTTTATCAAAACGAGGTTCTTTTTTTGCATATTTAACATGGGGTCTCGGTGGTTGTAATTCTTTATCCAACATTCCGCTGACATATAAAAGGCTTCTTCTTGACATCGCCTTTCTTATATCATTTAGTAATTTGCGATTCATTTCTAAATTATATATTAATTTACCAAAAAAACATTTGACGATAAATATGGTCTATGTGCGAAATTATATAAAAAATATGCCATGGGACATTTCCATAATGCTGGTTGAATATCCAATAAATGTTTTATTATATCAGTAGTATTGGACATATATTCTAAAATAGCAATATCTATTGGATATATTTTATTGATTAGCGCAATTGAATTTCGAAATGATTTAATATATATATCATAATAACCAAGTTTGTAATATGAAGCCATGCATTCAATGCTTTTTTTACCATTATAAGAAGTATGCGGAACTCTATAAATGTATACGCCGACTGGTTTATTATTTTCCATAATTAAACAAATAAACAATAATTTTTTAGATACTAAATGTTTAATATGAGAAATACAAGGCGTAATAAAACATTGGAATTTCTTTTTTATCTCTCCAAAAAAGAATGCAAAAAGGGCAAAATTACCATCATTAATTAATTGACATACTATATTGTTAGGTATATCAAATGTTGGATTCTTTAAATGTTTTAATGAAAACGCGTATGCATTATATATTGTCAACGGGGTAATAAAGTTGAGATGACCTTCGCGTTTAAATAGAAAAACCGGATTGGCTTTCATTCTACGAGCATCTCTATAATGAGAATAAATGATTTTTTGGGCATAGCCTTTCTTTCGATATTTTTTATGAACACATAGAAAATCTACATAATTCACATGAATTTCATTTTCATTAAAGTAACATATCAAAGGTCGACTTGACATTGCAGAAATAACATTCATATTTTGATGTGAATTTGGTGTTAATTGGAGAGAAACAAAAGAATCGCTATTATGACCTTCAAAATAATCTAATATGGCATGTTTGGGTGGATTATATGTTGTTTTTTTATCATTGAGAAAATGGGCTTGGACAAGCCGACAAAATAGTGCCTTTTTTTCAGTTGAAACATCTTTGAAACGTTTTGTAATAATTTTACCATCGTAAAATTTTGTTATGAGTGGCATCTTAGATTGTATAATACCACAAGGAAATACCCAATATAATACATTATATAAATGGAACACTGGTTGACTAGACCAAAAGCGAAATTTAATTTTAATATATAAGAAAAATAAAATGTATAATAGCAATGCTGATAATAATATGTATAAAATCATATTATTATTATTGATTAAAATAATTCAGACAATTAAACTTTATTCTGGTTTTTTGAGAATATACAAGTATTGATAATCATACTGAATTGGCATCATATCTATCTTACCTTGAACCATAAATCCTATTTCTTTTGCCATCTTCAAAACCACTTTTTGTCGTGAAAAATATAATTCATGTACATTTTGTCTTATTTGTTTAGTTTCATCACTTTTGAAAATTTCCTCAAATGTACATTTGTCCTCCTCTTCATTTAATTTAAAATCACCCCTGTATTGGAAATCTTTGAATTTTATAAGGGAATTGGTAATGCGTTTTTTCGCATATTTTTGAGACGATATAATATTAAGTGGGTCAGCATTATTTAAAATAGGGTTGAATTTTTGTTTATTTACTAAATGTATTACCAATGTACCTCCAGGTTTTAACCATTCGTAACAATTGTTTAAAAATTGTTGTTTATTTTTAATATAATAAATTGTGAAATAGAAACAAGTAATATGCGTAAAACTATTTGGAGGATATAACATAGATTCTAGAGCATCTCCATTTTTAAATTTAAAATTCGGGTAATTTTTAATTGATTGATTTATCATACTTGGAGATAAATCCAATCCAATAGCATCAAAACCTTTGTCATTAAATTCTGCGACATGTTGACCTGTTCCCGAACCAATATCTAAAATCAGGCTTTTCGACGTCAAATTTGTTGTTTTAATAATTTCACCAATTTCATAATCGTTTTTTCTTGAATCATGAAGCAACTCATTATAAATATCCGCGTAAAAGTCATCATACACATTAATACCTTTTTTCATAATAAATTTTCTTTCTTGTGTAAAAGCTTCTCTTTGAGGATAATATTTATTTGCTGTAACAAATACAATTAATATCACAAGAAAAATCATTGTTAATCGAAACCATATAGATAATTTTTTGAAATTTTTTAAAAGTCTTTTTAATGTTTGTATCAATTTTCGCAACATTTTATATGTATTATTAGAATATTTTTTATATTTTGACTATTATAATGAATCCAAATGAAATATCTGATAAAAGAAATATTAAAGAATTCAAGGGAATTACATTTTCAAAATATAAAAAATCGGATGCAAAAAAAGAATTACTAAAGTGTTTACAGAGTGGTAAAATAGAATCCTCTTGTTATTGGAGTTGCGAATTTATTTGCGCAGGACATTTTCTTGAAATGTGGGAAATTATACTTTTGTTTACATGTAAAAACATTCATTTAGGAAATCCTAAATTGCCAATATACTTAGAATCCAGGTATGATATTTTTAAAAATATTTTACTAAATGGGTATTTAAATAATGAATTAAAAATGAGAAATAATGAAAAAATACGTCAGTTATTTGCAGAAATAATGGCCCTTTTGTGTTTATCAAAAAAAAAACATCAAATAACCAAAGTTACATTTGATAAAGAGGATTTCAATATGACAAATTTAGCAGCAAAATTGAAGGCGCCAAATTTATCATATGCGAAACAAATTTTTACAAAAGATGACCCCAATGAGTTTTTCGTGGCTATTAATGAACTCGGTTATCATTTATCAAAGAAAAATTATAATAATACTATGGCATGCTATTGGGTAGAATGGATACTAGAATATGAAGCTGTTTTAAAAAAGAAGAAAGGTAGAGTAGAAGTTGGTAGAAGAGCATATGTTCCAGTGGAGAGTAAATTACAGATGGATATTATATGGTTAATATGGGATATTTTATTATATGAAGCTGGAAATAAACAAAGTGGTCATTTGAAAATAATGAAATCGTTGTTGGAATTGTTTTGCCTCAAATGGAGCCCAGGATTCAAGAAAAAAAGAAGATTAATCATATATTTCGCGATATCTATCATCACTGATGTTTTTAATACTAATATTCCATTATTAACAAATAAAGACCAAATTCAACATGTGAAAAATAAAATTAATGTTATTTATCGTCAAATTAAAAAGAACGAAGAAAAACCAGCAACTGATTATCTTTTTAATAATTCATTTACAGGAGGAGCAAAGAATTTAGAAAATACAATAGCAAAATTGGATAAAATGAATCAATTAGGGTTTATTCCGAGAAATAAGTGAATCAAATATTCTGGTTAATCACCTTATTATATAAATCACCAAACCTGTTATTAATATCATATTTTTTTTTAATGCATTGGTATTTATCTGGATTTATTAAAACATTAAAATCTTTTTTGGAGAGAAATGTATCAGAATAAAAACATTTATTGCCATTTAGTTCCAATAATTTTTTCTCAATTAATTTATTATAATAATTCTCCTCTTTATTAGTTTCTTTTCTAACAAAAACTCCAATATCAAAATATAATTTATTTTCATTAAAAGTCCATAAACTAGTATTTGTTTTTTTAGGAATAACAGGACATATCCATATCGGATATTTGTTTATATTATTACAAATCCAATTATAAAATTCTTCAACATTTTCACCCGGAACACCCAAATCTTGTATAATCTTTTCTTTTTTACCATTGTTTTTAACTTGATAACTCTGAAAAAATCTTTGTAGCGCTCTTAAAACTCTAGTATTCAAAATACATCTTCCAAAACACCATCGAAACCATTTGTTTTTTAAAATAGGAACATCGGTAACGCCCCAAAACATATCAGCGTCCCATCTCCAAAAGTAATCATAAATTGTCATTGTATCATATCTAAGTTTTTTGATAGATTCATAATATATTCCATTATTAGGATAGTTGGAAAGTTCACAGGACCCGTTATCATTATATGGACTATCACATAAAAAACCCATAACTACAATAATATTAAATTCACTATACGCAACAGCATCAATAAAATCAGTATCTTTGTTGTTTACAGCAATTTTAATAAATTCAAAAGCTTCCGTGATATTTTCGCATTTATGATTTATTAATTTTACATATTTTTTTGCATCTATTAGCTGTATTTTAGCTCTAGTTACATACCCGAGAGTACCATAAGAATTTGGAATGCTATTAAATAAATCGGCATTCTCATTATCTCTAGTACAATATAATACATCTCCGTCTGCAGTAAGTACATCCATATCTACTATTGTATCATGCACCCATCCATATTTAAAACTACTAGATTCAATAGATATACCAGAAATAGCGCCACCAACAGTAATAGAAGATAATTCAGGAACTATTTTAGGCATTAAATTATATTTTAATGTATAATTTAAAATATCATAAAATCTTGTTTTCCCACCCACATTTATTGTTTTGTTTTCAATATCGATATCAATAATACCATTCAAATTATCTAAAGAAAAACCTTCAGATTTTTTATCGTTTTTTCTGAATAAAGTTCCAATGTCATTTGTCGTTCTAGAAACAGAATTGTCATTAATTTTATTATATTTTTCTATTGTTTTTTCTAATTCTTCAATATAATTTAACTTATTATTAAAGGATATAAATTCTAAAAATTGATAAAATAAAACTCTTAAAACTAAAAATAAATTGTATAACATTATAGTATTTATCCTAGTTATTATTTTAAATTAATTCTAAAAAGAATATTAGAATTATTATATATGTCATCAAGACCTTTTGTAAAAGCAAGCGGAAATAACATATTGGATATAAGTGGACAATTAAATATAAAATCACACGATGGGTTAACAGATAACTCTGGTATTAGATTTTATGGCAGTAAAAGATGGATTGGTTCAGAAAACCCTGATTACACTGATAATTATATAGGAATAACTGCTGATGCTGGCAATGAAAATATAATGTATCATCTTCCATATAATGACAAGGGTAATACTATTAATGATATATCCGATAGTCACGTAATTGCCACACAAGGTTATGTTCGTGAAAATGCAGTGAAACCAGTTAATAATAGAGAACAAACATTTTTTGGAATAATGACTGAACAACCGGAAAAGTTCACCTTCAATGGGTCATCAAATTCTGGAAATGTTACAATTAAGTGGCATTATGATGATATTATACCAAATTCCGATTTTCCATGTAATTTATTATTAGCCGCGAAAAAATCCACATTTAAAGATAAACAATTGCCGTATATTGATAAAATATATATTGATATTTCTGGTTCTGTAGATAATGCACCTACTAGCGGACAATCTGGCAGTACATCATCTTCAGGAGATTCTAATAAATGGTTAAGACACAATATCATGATTATAGGAGATGATGGTTATAATCAAGATGCAAATCAAGACGCAGACAAAACATTTACTTTTAATAAGACCTCTTTATCAAGTATTTACCAAACTAGTATTTTAAATATATTTGGAAAAGATACAAGTGCAAATTCATTTGATGTTAGGATTTATGGAGAGAACTTTGCAGATAAAGAAAATTCTAATTGTTCATTTCCTGACCTAGGTACTTCAAACTTCAATGATAATTATTCAAGGGCATTAATTATTCCTGGATTATTTTTCCCAGGCGCGAAACCACCATCAAAACCACAAAAAAGTTCTGAATCAGTTAAGTTTGATTCTATCAACTTAAAATTTTATGTATCAAGCACAGAAGATGGTGTTTCAAATAGCAATGCTAGCATTATAAAATCTAAAGCAGAATATGTTGGCATAGAAACGTTATCTTCTATTTTATATCCAATATCTGACTCCTCCTCTTCCGAGGTAAATCAACCAGGTGTAGGTGGAGGTATATCCTCTCCTTTTGATGTAACTTTGTTGGATATTAAATCAGGAAGCAAGTATCGGTATAAAGTAGCTGCTATGAATGATTTAATAAACGAGTATTCGGAATTTAGTGAAGACATTTCCTCAAATTTCACAGAATTGCCATCTTATACCGCGCATTCAGCAGCCTTAGATTTTTCATATAAAAAAACTAAATCTGTTACAAATAAATCTTTCAAAAATAAAAACATAATTTACATAAATAAAGCCGATAATCAAGATATTATTCCCAATGTTACTTCAAATCAAAATTTCGAAATAACAAAAAGAAATGCACTTGTTGACACACTTGAAGGATTTGGTAAATATATTGATGGGTCAAAAAACTTAGTGACTATAAATATGAAAATTGGTGGGAATCCAAGAAATCAAATACTTTATCATGGATTTGGTTCTAATGCAACTGATATATCATTTAATAATTCAGCAATTGCTGGGCTTGGAATTTTATCAAATGAAGATTATATGACTTATTCGCAAAATGATATTGGAACCAACGATAATACTAAAGGTTTTCGAATTAATGGAAATATTCAATTACAAACAATTTTAAATAACAATGTTCAAAATTATATTGGAGATGCTTCAAAAAATGCAATTATATTGAGATATGAATATTTGAGAGATACTAAGGTTGGAGGCAGCAATATATTTGTAGATAATGAAATTTACATCGATGATTTATCGAAAAATCCTACTATAGATAGTTCTAGTACAATTATAAATGTAAAACATGTACAATATTTAATGGGGATACCAAGCGTTAGAACTTTTTCTGTAACTTTTTATAGAACTTATGCAAATATAAATTCAGCATATGAATATATTCCAGGAGATAGGAAAATTGCAAGAATAGAACAAATTCAGAATACAAGCTTTTCACAATATGATGTTAAAATTGAGCAAAACGATATAAGCGCAAATGGTTCATATACGAAAAAATTATCTTTTGATGATAAAAAATATACTTCATCAACAATATCAAGCAGTTTAACCAATCAAGAATTCACAATACAAGAAAAAATATATTCATTGAAAGATACTACGATTATGCCTAATAATAATATAAGTGTTAATCATTATTGCGATTTAAATAGTTTTAATGTAAGTGAATTGGTCTTTACACCAAAATTTAATTACGCAGCGACAAAGTTAATATATGAAATTAGTGATATCACCAGTTTATTGGATATTAAAAGTATAATTTTAGTTTCATATACACAACAACATAATACTATTATTAAACCACACACTTTATTATATTTTAATGGCGCTTTCAGAAGCAATGGAAATCAAACATATCCTAATGTAAATGATTTTAGTTATAATCCTATTACAGATATTACCGACAAATATAATTCAGGAAGTTATGCATATGATTTATGGGGTAATCAAGACGATGGAGGTTATAAATGGATAGGATTTAAAGCTGCTGGCGATAGTACTTTTGATAAAAACAATTTGTATGTAAAAAATTATACAAAAGGAACAAGTGTTGCATATTATTTTGATATATATCAATTTTTGAAAGTAGTATATGCATTTTCTGATAACGTGTTGGCTAAATTATTTGATACTAATGATGATGTAATAGGCTTTGTCAAACAAAATTATAAAACATCTTATGTAAACAATAGTGAGATTACATGTATCGGAAATTTAAGTAGAAATTTTAATCCTCAAAATAATTGGCATAAATTTGATAGTAATGGGATTTCTTTGAACGATGTAATGAATGGTAGTGCTAGTATTAAAGCAAGACAGGGTTGTTTAAGTGAACCTACTACCACAGAAAAAGGGCCCGAATTGGAAATGGATTTAGCTGTTAGCAATATATCCATTTTTATAGGTTTTAAAAATGGAGCTGATGTATCTTCGGATATGTAAATATATTATATTAATTATATATTTATATATTAATATGGCAAGCCTTGACGATGATAACGCTTTTGATATAACGGAACAATTGAATTTTTTATTTAAAAATTATTTTGGTGTTGCTAGCACATATGAATCAACCCCTTATTATTTGGAGACATCCGTACCTTCAAATAAATTTTTAATAGGTCAAGATATATTTTTAGACGATATTCCTGACCAACCAACCTTAAGTTTGAAGTGGCCAACTGGTGGTAGTGAACCTACTGATTTTGATTTATCTAACGCTGATTTTGCAACAGGTGGTCAAATTTGGGAAGATGCTTCTGGAATTATTCGAAAATACGTAAATTTAATATTAGATGCTACTCCACCTTCAACAAATGCTTCTTATTGGAAGAAAGATAAAGATGATAATAATGTTTTAGCAGACGGCATGCAATTTAATTACAAATGGAGTGGTTCAGGAGAAAAACCATATGGGATACAATTGTTAAAACAACAAGATATGGCAAATGAGATTATTTCAGACGCAACAGGAGGAAATTGGATATATCATAATCAAGATGGTGTTATATTTTTCCCAGATTATAGTTCTAACATCGTAGATAATGATTCAAACAAACCTGTATTTTCATTTTATAAGTATATCGGGCGAAAAGGAATCAATAAATTATTTGATGAAAGTATTTTATTCAAAGAAAATATAGTAATAAGAGGCACATCTACATTTGAAAGCAATATTTTTGCACAAGATGCTAGTTTTAATCATTTGGAAATTAGTGGAAATTTAATTATAAAGGATAATTTAAAGTTGCATGGTTTTGCGACTATTTATGATAAATTGGATGTTTCAGGCGTGGATGTGAGTAATAATTTAAAAGCCGGAACACTCAATGTTACGGGTAATACAACGCTAGGTGGTACCCTTGATGTTACCGACAAAGCTACGCTCAGCAGTAAATTAGATGTTTCAGGCGTGGATGTGAGTAATAATTTGCATGTTATGCATAGAATTGGTATTGGTACTAAAATCCCAACAAAAGAATTGGATGTTTCTGGAAATGTTATAATCAGTGGTCAGTTAGATGTTTCAGGAGTGGACGTGAGCAATAATTTAAAAGCAGGGACACTTAATGTTACAGGTAATACAACACTTAAAGCAAAATTAGATGTTTCGGGTGTGGATGTGAGTAATAATTTGCATGTTATGCATAGAATTGGTATTGGTACTAAAACCCCAACAAAAGAATTGGATGTTTCTGGAAATGTTATAATCAGCGGTCAGTTAGATGTTTCAGGAGTGGATGTTACGGGTAATACAACACTCGGCGGTACCCTTGATGTTACCAACAAAGCTACACTCAGCGGTCAATTAGATGTTTCGGGTGTGGATGTAAGCAACAATTTAAATGTTGGTGGGAATTTATCAGTAAATGGAAATTTAATAGTCAATAAAATTAATTACGAAACGAAAAATATTAATACAACATATAAAAATACAATAATTAATGACAATATAATTACATTAGGGTTAGACGCATCTAATAGTAACATTTCATATGATACCGGATTTGTATTTATAAATAATAATACTGATGCTAGCAATGTTACATTATATTGGGATAAAGATGACAATGCCTTTATTTTTGCAAAAACGGATTCTAGTGGCGTTGCCATTAACGATGCGACGCTGTCTGTTAATCGCGGAGAATTGTCAGACGTGCATATTAAAGATTTATCAGCAAACAACGCGAGTTTTAATATTGTAGATATTTCATCATTAAATATAAATGGATTGCTTAATTTGGGTTCAACTACTATTAAAACTGGTCAACAAGGAGATATACGTTACAACCCGAGCACGCACCAATTTGAAGGATATGGAAATACGTGGGGTGGATTAGGAGGGGTTATTTCTTTAGATCAAAAAACAAAAATTACAGCAGATTCTTCTGGATTAAAATTTATAGTTGATGGGAGCAGTGCCATGATAATTAAAAATAATAAAGACATAGAAATCAGTGGAAATGTTATTTTAAAATCATCCTTAGATGTAAGCAATAACGTGGATATATCAGGCACATTAAATGTTGGAAAGCATGCTATATTTGATAATTCTATGAATATTTATGGAAATTTGGATGTGAGTGGTGTATTAAATGTTGGCGACCCTTCGGGATTCCCAGTAAAAATATATCAAGGAAATCCAGAAGGAACAGCTGGTAAAAAAGGCGAAGCATTAATGGATTCTGAAACAAATATTATTTATATTAATGTGGGTGGCACAACATGGAAAGCCACAAGAGCGGCTATAGGTTCAAATGATATTAGTGGAAATGAAGGGGATATTTCAAAAAATTTTCTTGGTAATACGAAATTTACCAATGAAGCGCAAATTATTTATGACACTGAACAGAATGCATTTTATGAATCTTCAAGAAGTAAAACAGATGCAGCAGGTAATGGAGACGTGGCTTTTAGAGAGTTGGGTTATTCATTTTTTAGAAAAAATTTCGAAGGATC
>Ga0233439_10001341_pt1 | contig 31732 bp, 27 predicted proteins | sample SI_123_September_6_FD_182713 | JGI IMG/M metagenome (GOLD analysis project Ga0233439, IMG submission 182713) | Seawater microbial communities from Saanich Inlet, British Columbia, Canada - SI_123_September2016_100_MG | ecosystem: Environmental > Aquatic > Marine > Inlet | place: Canada: British... | reverse complement strand
TTTTGTCGCCTGCGAAGAGATATTCGGCCCAGTACTTTCGATTCTTCCTGCAGCTGACGCAGAGGATGCGTTGAACATCGCCAACTCTGTCGAATACGGACTTAGCGCAGGTATCTTCACCAAGGACCTCAACTCCGTTCTAGATTTCGCCGACCGCATCGAAGCGGGTGTCGTAAAAATCAACGGCGAAACCGCAGGACTAGAACCGCAAGTTCCGTTCGGTGGCATGAAGTCGAGCTCCTCTGGTGACCGTGAACAAGGCAAGGCTGCAATCGAATTCTTCACCCAAACGAAGACCATCTACGTCGACCGCAGTGCAACTTAGCCCTCATCCCTGATAGCTTATGGGTCCGGTGATCGACATCAAACAAGTCGACCATCGGACCGTGCTAAGTCGCTCAATCGCGACTGCCACATGATTGACACGATTTCCGACACGGGGGTGAATCTATGCCAGACCGCAGTTTCAGCGGGGTCTTCCCGATCCTTCAAATGCCGTTCAATGAAGTGGGCCAAATCGTTTTTGAAGATCTTCGAGCCGAAGTCGAATACGCCATACGCGGCGGAGTTCACGGCGTGGGAATTGCCTATGGATCAGAAGTGAACAAGCTCGACGATCACGAACGCGACGAAGTTCTCAGCGCGGTGGTTGATCAGGCAAACGGTCGAATCAAAGTCGTGATGAACACAGGAGCTCCCTCCACCGTTCAAACCGCCCACTACACGCGAGTTGCCAAAGTACTCGGCGCAGACGCCGTAATGATCGCTCCACCAGCTATCGTAGGCATCCCAACACCTCTCGTTCGCCAGCACTTCTTAGATGTCGCTGAAAGTGCCGAAATGCCCATCTATATGCAAGACATGACAGGCGCAGCCATGTCACCAGCGTTGCTTGCCGATCTTGCCAATCAAAATGAAAACCTCTGCTACGCCAAAATCGAAACCCTTCCCACCCCCAATCGATTCTCCGAAACTGCCGAATTGGCAGGGGACAACATATCGATGTTTGGTGGCGCAAACGGAGTCTTCTTCATCGAAGAAATGCGACGTGGAGCCATTGGAACAATGCAAGGCATCGCTCTATGCGACATCGTCCGGAAAACTTGGGACCTCTTTCAATCGGACGAGGAACAAGCTGCTGAATCACTATGGAACCACTATCAGCCACTAGTGAAGCTCTACACGCTCGCAGAAGGCCAACTCTACTGGGTTGCCAAAGAAATCCTCAAACGACGCGGGGTTTTCACCGAAGCCTACCCACGCCTGCCAGCAGTGAAACCTGACGACGGAATATACCGTGAGCTCGACGCACTTATCGAGCGACTCGGAGTCGCTGCGATTTGAACGAGTTACGCACATCAGACGGACAATCTATTAAACCGCAACTAGAGATGATTAGGGGCAACGAATTGGTCCCGTCCGTTCCTCCCCCGGCTGCCGGATATCGATTGCGACAAGCAACCATCGACGATATGCAGTCGTACTCTCGAACGTTGGCCACAGCATTCGAAGATGCCGTTCCCTTTGGCGATCTGATGAAGCGCACGCTACCTGATGGCTTTTTCGTAGTCGAACATATTCCGACCAGTACCGTTGTCGCTGCATCGACAGCAGCGGTATATGTCAAGCTAAAACACCCTAACGGTCACAGCCTTCAGTGGGTAGTCGCACATTCCAACCATCGAGGAACCGGCGCGGGGCAAGCAACTGTCGCAGCCGCCACACAAGTACTTGCCGATACAGCGCCAACTTACTCGTATCTCGAGACGGATGATTTTCGATTACCAGCTATCAATATCTACCTAAAACTTGGGTGGAAACCGTTATTGTTCGAAGATGGTCAAATTCAACGTTGGGCAAGGGTTTTCAAAATGCTCAAGCGAGATTTCGACGAAACCGACTTTCCAACGACGACGCCTAACTAACATCTAACAGCAGCCAGATCCGAAAGACTCAAAACATGCCGTGGGATCCCTCTCAATACTTGAAATTCGCTGGCCACCGGCTTCGTCCGGCAATCGACTTGCTGGGCCGAGTGAATCTCGATTCACCCTCGATTGTTTACGACCTTGGTGCCGGAGCAGGCAACGTAACTGAATTACTCGCAACACGTTGGCCCGATGCCCGAGTTATCGGCGTTGATAATTCGGAAGAAATGTTGCAACAAGCAGGCGAACGCGCCGCCAATATCGAATGGGAAGTCGGTGATATCGGATTATGGGCGCCCAAAGAACCAGCCGAACTTATATTCACCAACGCTGCGCTGCATTGGATCGGCGATCACACAGATTTGTTCACCCGTCTGATGTCGTCTATCGCGATTGGTGGAGTCTTCGCTGTGCAGATGCCACGAAATTTCGGAGCGCTCTCCCATACGTCGATTTCGGAAGCAGCACTAAACGGACCGTGGCGTAGCAAACTGAAACCTTTGTTACGCCCAACCCCCGTCAAGCTACCGTCGTTCTACATCGACCTGCTCTCGCCGCTCGCGAACTCTCTGGATGTCTGGGAGACCGAGTACCAGCAAGTACTTACAGGTGAGAACCCGATCAAAGAATGGACTAAAGGGACGTGGCTCAAACCACTTCTCGACGCTCTTGAAGAGCCCGAACGTTCGGAGTTCGAGAATTCCTACGCCGAAATCGTCTCGAAAGCCTATCCAAAACAATCCGATGGTACGACGATATTCCCGTTCAAAAGAATGTTCATCACCGCCCAGCGCTAAAAAATTTAAATCCCTGGAGGCGCAACGACCACGTCATTATATGAGTGACGAGATCCCACCATTTTCGAGTGTTCAAATACATCAAGGGCAGACTCATAAAGGTCTTTCTCGATAGCAATTCCTCCAGACCACGTTCCAAGGTTCTGATAAGCGCTAACTGCCGAGGCAATTGCCGATTCAGCCATATCAGGGAAAAAACTAGCCTCTGCCTTCGCTATCTCGCCAGGATCAGCGGTATTCACCCATTCCCTAGAAGCTTTGAAAGCAGTAGCAAATCGCTTAGCCTCGTCAGTTTCAAGCCAGTCCCAACGCCCTACCAAACTTGAAAAAGCGACAGGCCCTACCGCCTCACCTACAGACGCAAGTATGTGTCCTTGACCATCGTATTCGAGCTGTTGAGGGAACGAACCCTGCTCATGAAAATAATCACCCTGGCCGTTACGCCACTGGCCCATCATTTCATTCCCTCCGGGCGAATATATATCATCCACAGCCGACAAATCTATGCCCATCTTATGAGCCCCATATCGAAGCATCGCTTCAGGCTGACCACCGTGAACATATAAAAATCTGCTGCTCAACAGACTGTCCCAGGAAAAAGCAGAATCTGCCTCTCGTCCCGCGATGAAAAAACCGTCGTATCGATTAATTTGTGCAAAGTGAGCAAACGGTGCTCTTAAACCGCTATCCATTGGCCCCCAACTAGCCGAAACTGCTGCCTGAGCCACGTCCATTCGACCCTCAGCAACGGCTCCACCGCTACTTCCACCCTCTTCTACAATGTGGTATTCGCCCGTCAATCCTTCTTTCTCGAGAAATCCACCGGCGATTGTGCAGATCATTGGACTATAAAAAGCAGAGTGGCGAGATGCCATGATGTTGAGCTTAGTCATTCTTTTTTCCTGTGCGATTGGTGAGCACCGTTAGTCGAACCTAGGTCGCGAGGCCGATTCTAACTCTTTGAAATCGATCCGTAGCTACTGAGAGATGTGCCATATGCCATCTTCATTGGCAAGATTGGAAGAACACATCGGTGATTATTCGGGCTCAATTACGGTTTGTACTGACTCATATTGGATATAGATGCATTCAGTCAGTTTTACATCGAAGAAGTTATGCTTGATCGCATCATGGAAAGTTCTAGTCACCGGAACGAAAATAATCGAATATTCGAAATTACAGATCCTACTTCAACAATGAAAATCAGATCAGTATTTGAACGGATTCTGGCAACTTCTGCATTGCTTATTACTGTTTTGTTAATCACACAGTGCACCACTTCTGACCCTGAACCGACCACCACGTCGATTGCCTCGGCAGTAAAAGTCTCACCCACATTCATACCGACATCCGCACCCACCCCAACATCCACGCCCAGCCCAACTGCGACGCCATTGGCAACCCCAACTGCAATTCCGCCAACATCTACAGTTACGCCTCCAGACGATCTTCAACGCGGCGGTACCCTACGTTTTGCAATTCCAGAGGGGGCACCACACAGCGATCCCCATCTGACAGCCTCCTCATCATTGGCTAGCTGGGGCGCAGGCCTCGCCTACTCCCGACTTTTCAAGTTCGACACAGTCGACGGTAACTCGACCGTCGTTTGCGATTTATGTGACATGTGGGAACAAACTGAACCGCTCACATTCAAAATCCTTCTTAGAGACGATATTACCTGGCAAAAACTACCGCCGTTAAACGGACGACCATTAACCGCACAAGACGTCATATACAGTCTCAATCGTCAAGCAACCGCTGATTACGCAAACTCACCACTGTTATCAAACATCACCGAATTCACTGCTGTAGGCGAACGAGAAATCCTGATTCGGTTAAATTCTCCAGATGCAGAGGTACTAGAGAAACTTGCCGATTCCCATTCACGAATTGTCGCCAAAGATGCGGTTGGGTTGAACGGCGATTTACGAAGAGGGCCAACGATCGGTAGCGGTCCTTGGATCGCCAACGAAGTGCATGCTGATAACACAATTCTCATCGCCAACACCGATTACTACAACGATCAATTACCGTACCTAGATGGCATACACATTCAAGTTATCCCATCCGAATCAGTCAGAGTAGCGGGCATGCGATCCAAGGTCATTGACCTAGCACAAGCGAGTCCTGATTCCATCGCGGACGCCCGCGAGAGGTTCGAAGACATCCACTACTGGGGTGTTGAGAATCCCGCCACCGGTGTCGAGATCGCACTGAATACCAATCGCAGCCCTATGGATAAACAAGGGGTCCGTGAAGCGATGATGCTCACGCTTCAACCAAATCCGATCCATGGTGATCCGGGCAACGATACAGTGTCCAGAGTTTTCGGTGGGACGTATGTTCAGTCAAGTCTCGGGCTTCCACTTCTGAACAATGATCGAAGACGGATAATTTCCGATTTCGAAAATCGCTTCAACGACCAAGATGCAGCAAACGCCCTACTCGCCACGGTTTCGCTAAAGCCAACCGACAACGTCATCATCAAAGTCGGTGAATTCGGGCAGGAATACATAGATCAAGCAAACGAACTAGCGACTAGGATCGAATCCGTCGGAATTCGAGTAGAGGTCGAACGAGTATCGACTCGTCTGTTTGGAGACGAAGTTTGGATCGCTGGCGACTACGACATCATGATCGGCGCGCCGCCGCCCATATCAAGCACAACCGCATATCTATTCGCTGTCCATCACTCGGATGGTCCATGGAATACAACCGGCTACTCGAATTCTGAAATCGACCGGCTAATCGAGACCCAAGCAAGAGAATATGATTCAGCAAAGCGTGACGATATGCTGCTCGAAATTCAACAGCTCATCCTTGCCGGATCACATCGATTCATTGTGAAAACCAGAACCACTCATTGGATGCTCTGGGACTACGTCAGCGGCTTCACGCCCCACACCCCAAGAGGCGACACCGACTTCCTAACACGAGTCTGGCTCAGCACCGACGAGTAGACAACACTGCAGCAATCCCCTTCCGGACGGAAGGGCTAGGGTAAGAGAATGCGATGCGTGACTGAGTCGTCCGATGACGATGGAGCCTAACGCTACCCACTGCTTCACTACTTCGCCAGATGATCCTGCAAAGCGTCGCCCAAGCCGACCCAGCTAAGCAGTGCGCACTTGATTCGAACCGGAAACTTTCTAACACCGCCAAGTGCCTCGATATCGCCAAGAATATCGGCCTCAGCGTGAGTAATTTCTTCGCCCTTCAACAAACGACGCACCGCATCTACTGCCGATTCAACTTCTGAGGCAGATTTGCCCTTGACTAGCTCTGCCAGCAATGAAGCCGACGCCTGACTAATCGCACATCCTCGACCCGTAATACCCACCTGCGAAACAGAGTCATCATCAACCTTAAGCTGAATGTGAAACTCATCTCCGCAAAACGGATTATTCACTTCAAGATCGATATCCGGTTCTTCGACAGTCGCTGTGTTTCGCGGGCTACGATAATGATCAAGAATGATCGCCTCGTAAAGCTCGTCCATATCGCCAAGACCGCTCATACCACCTGTCATCGGCTGAAATACCCTTCGGTTTCACTGATCCCATTTACCAACGCATCAACTTCCGACTTCGTGTTGTAAATATAGAAGCTTGCCCGAGCAGCCGCCACCACGTCGAAGCTCCGCACCAATGGCATTGCGCAGTGGTGCCCTGTCCGAATCGCAATCCCCTGCTGATCCAGCGCAGTGCCTAGATCATGTGGATGAATCGTATCGTGAATGAACGAAATCACACCACCGCGTAGCGCCGGATCCTGTGGGCCCAAAACCTTCACATTACCCATTGAGAGAATCTGCTCCATAGCGTAAGCAGTCAGTTCTTGCTCGTGCTTCCAAACGTTGTCCATCCCAAGCTCAGACAAATAATCGACCGCCGCACCCGTAGCAATCGCATCAGCGATGTTCGGTGTTCCGGCCTCGAACTTGTAAGGGAGATCGTTCCAGTTAGCATCCTCGTAAGTAACTTCGAGAATCATGTCGCCGCCAAACATATAAGGCGGCATCGCATCGAGCAATTCATACCTGCCCCACAAAACACCGATTCCCGTCGGGCCCAGCATCTTGTGAGCTGAGAAGCAAAGGAAATCCGCATCCAGCGCCTGTACATCGACTGGCATGTGCGGAACACTCTGCGCTGCATCTACCAGTATTACAGCACCGACTTCGTGAGCCATTGCAGCCAATTCAGCAATTGGATTGATCGTACCCAGCACGTTCGACATATGTGTCGCTGAGACGAGCTTTGTGCGAGAGTCGATCACACTTCCAGCGCCTGCCAGATCAATAACGCCATCGTCGTTGTGCGAAAGATAGCGAAGCTCTGCGCCCTTCTTGAATGCCAGTTGCTGCCACGGAACGATGTTCGAATGATGCTCCATCGCAGTAATCACGATGTTGTCGCCTTCAGCAACATTGGCTTCAGCCCATGTTGCGGCAACGAGGTTCAGTGATTCACTCGTGTTACGAGTCCAGATCACTTCCTCAGAACGAGGAGCGTTGATAAAAGTGGCGACTTTCGTGCGAGCCATCTCGTACGCATCAGTTGCTTCAATCGAAAGAGTATGAACCCCTCGATGAACGTTCGAGTTCGTTTGCTCGTAATAGTCGACCAATGACTGGATCACATGGCTCGGCTTTTGCGAACTAGCTGCATTATCGAGATAAACCAGATCTTGCCCGTTTACCTTCCGCTTGAGAATCGGAAAATCAGCTCGAATCGCATCGACATCGAACACACGTGATCGAGCAGTCGAAGTCGAATCGCTCATGCTGTTCCAATCGTGTCTGATTGTTGTAAAAGGACTGGAATCCGTTCATCTGTAATTCGCTCAACGAAATCGTTCAGAGCCTTCGGTTCGAATTCGTTGAGCATTTCCTCAGCGAACCCTCTAACCAAAATGGCCTTCGCTGCCTCTTCATCTACTCCGCGAGACTGGAGGTAGAACAATGTGTCCTTGTCGACATGACCAGCCGTTGCACCGTGAGCCGCTGTAACGTCGTCGGCGTAAATTTCGAGCGACGGCTTAGCGTCGATCTCGGCACCGCGTGACAGAAGCAGGTTCAAATCCTTCTGCGTAGCATCAGATTTTTGTGCGTCACGCATCACAACAACTTTACCGCTAAACACCGCGTGCGATTTGCCCGACAATATTCCCTTGTAGAACTGGTTCGACGTACAACCGGGCTTGGCGTGCGTTGTGCTGATCTCTTGATCCTGTTGCTGCGATCCGCTGGTCATGTACAGACCGTGCAACGTGCAGCTAGCCCCCGGAGCATCCAGTAGCGTGTGAACATCGTTTCGTGCGATCGAAGCACCGACCGAGAAGGTGGTCGAAATGAAATTCGTATCGCCCATTTGCCTGACTCGGGCCGTGCTGAGGTGGAAGGAGGTCTCGTTCTCCATCTGCACTCGATAATGCCGAATTGTCGATTTATCACCAGCAAACAGTTCAGAGACCGGAGCGGCAAACTGAGCAGTGCCCGAGAGGTTCAGGTAAGTCTCGATCAACACGATCGATGTGTTAGCTCCGGCATCGACTACCAATCGAGGGTAGCTAGCTCGGCTTTCCGCATCGCTAGAAGTTACAAATACAACCTGTATCGGCTGTTCAAGTTCTGTACCGTCAGCAATAGCAAGATAGGCGCCGTCTTCGATGAACGCAGTGCTCAAAGCAGTGAAGGCGTACTCCTCACGACCGGCAAGACTCGCCAGCTGTGATTCGATGTCGCCCTTGCCAGTTGATATCGCTTCAGCAAGCGAACCAGCGTCGAGACCGGCAGTGTCGTGTAAATTCGAAAGCTCTGCACTGAACTTGCCGTCAACGACAACTACGGTGTTCCAGACATCATCCCATGGTCCCGCTGCCTTGATCTGGTCAACAGTGACTGATCCGCCAATGCTGTACGCAAAATCGGCAGCCGCCAACGGCTGAAGATTCGTGTACTTCCACAACTCGTTCCCACGACGTTTCGTAGGAAGTCCAAGCTCAGAGAAGGTCACCCAACCCTGTTGTCGGACAGCCTTCAGCCACTCGGGAACATCTGAGCTCCCGGCAACCAACGATTCATATGCACCAGAAAATTTCTCAACGGCTACTGGTGGTGTTGCAAGCATCATATTTAGGCGTTTGCTCCAGCTGCTTCGAGGTATTCCTGGTAGCCGTCTTTTTCGACTTCGAGAGCAAGTTCAGGCCCACCAGTTTTTACGATTTTGCCCTTGACCAGAATGTGAACAACGTCTGGTGTGATGTAGTTCAGCAATCGTTGGTAGTGCGTAACGACTATGAACGATCGTTCTGGCGAACGCATCGAGTTGACACCTTCAGCAACGATGCGAAGGGCGTCAACGTCGAGACCAGAATCGGTCTCGTCAAGAATGGCAAGTGCTGGTTGTAGAACTTCTAGCTGAAGCATTTCGTTTCGTTTCTTCTCACCACCCGAGAAGCCTTCGTTGAGCGAACGTTTTACGAGATTCGGGTTGATTCCAACAGCTTCGACTTTTTCGTCGAACAGCTTCGAGAAGTTTCGAACCGACATCTTGTCTTCACCACGTGACTCAGCTTTCGAATCGAGAGCGGCTTTCAAGAATTGCCACGGTCGAACACCAGGAATCTCGGCCGGGTACTGGAACGCAAGGAACATACCGAGGTGTGCACGCTGGTCGGGTCGAAGTTCGAGAATCGACTCGCCTTCAAGCGTTACGTCACCATCGGTTACCAAGTAGTCGGGCCGCCCCATTAAGACGTTGGCGAGCGTGCTCTTGCCGGAACCGTTAGGCCCCATGATGGCGTGAACTTCACCCCTGCCGACTTTCAAGTTGATTCCCTTAAGAATCTCGGAATTTTCAATGTCCACTACGGACGCGTGCAGATTGTTGATCTCAAGCATTTTTGTATTAGTTACCGGAATTTTGATTACTTGCTAGCAATAAATAAAATAGAAAATGTGCCTTGGCACTCACCCTACGGCGCCTTCTAGTGACACCTTAAGAAGCTGGCTGGCTTCGAGCGCAAACTCGAACGGTAGCTCCTTGATCACATCACGGCTCCAGCCGGTAATGATCATGTGGTGAGCCTCTTCTTCAGAAAGCCCACGTGCCATCAGATAGAACAACTGATCGTCACTCACCTTCGAAGTCGAAGCCTCGTGCTCTAGCCGAGCTGTAGGGTTGCGAACTTCGATGTACGGAACAGTGTGGGCACCACACTCGTCACCGACCAACAGCGAATCACACTGAGTGTGGTTCACAGCGTTCTCGGCCCCAGGCATGATCTGCACTTGGCCACGATACGTGTTGCTGCCCTTACCGGCAGAAATACCCTTCGATACGATGGTCGACTTGGTGTTCTTGCCGATGTGAATCATCTTCGTGCCGGTATCCGCCTGTTGATGATTGTTTGCGAGAGCAACCGAGAAAAATTCACCGACTGAGTTGTCACCCTTAAGAATTACGCTCGGGTACTTCCAAGTGATCGCCGAACCAGTTTCAACCTGTGTCCAAGAAATTTTGGCGTTCTTATCAGCACGACCTCGTTTCGTAACGAAGTTGTAAATACCGCCCTCGCCATCCTTAGTGCCCGGGAACCAGTTTTGGATGGTCGAGTACTTGATTTCAGAATCATCCAATGCCACCAACTCAACGGTGGCTGCGTGAAGCTGACTGGTCTTTCGGAATGGAGCCGTACAGCCTTCAAGGTAAGAAACGTACGCGCCCTTATCGGCGACGATCAACGTACGTTCAAACTGACCCGACCCCTCTGTGTTGATACGGAAGTAGGTCATCAGCTCGATCGGGCACTTCACACCCGGTGGAATGTAAACGAACGATCCATCGCTGAAGACAGCAGCATTTAGTGCTGCAAAGAAATTATCGGTGTAAGGAACTACCGATCCGAGATATTTCTTCACGAGTTCAGGGTGATTTTTCACCGCATTACTAAACGAACAGAAAACGATTCCGAGTTCGCCCAGCTGCTTCTCCATCGTGGTCGCAACCGATACCGAATCGAATACGGCGTCAACGGCTACTCCAGCGAGAGCAGCTCGTTCCTGCAAAGGAATTCCTAGCTTCTCGAAAGTTTCGAGCATTTCAGGGTCGACATCATCGAGGCTCTTGGGAGCTTCGTTTGTGCCCTTCGGAGCGGCGTAGTAGTAAATATCTTGATAGTCGATGGGGGGATAGTCGATCATGGCCCATTTCGGCTCGGCTTCACTTTTTTCAAGCTCGACCCAGTGCCGGTACGCCTTCAGTCGCCATTCAAGAAGCCATTCTGGCTCTTCTTTCTTGGTGGAGATGAGTCGAACGATATCTTCGCTCAGACCTTTGGGGGCGAGATCGGTCTCAACATCAGTAACGAAACCCCACTTGTACTCTCCGCCAGAAAGGTCGGATTCGCGTGAGATCGTGTTCTGGTTAGTCAATAATTAGCTCCGTAAAGGATGATCTTAGGGGTCAAGTAAGGCGCAATTACGATCGCCACGACGTCGGAATTCAACTCAAAACAGCCGTTTTTCTATTCCTGACCGATTCGGTACGCAATTAGTTTAAAACCGACCAGCGGAAGCGTCAACGAATTTCGCAACTACAAACCGAAGTTGGTGCAAGTACGAAGTGGTTGAACTTTACGTGCGATAAAGCATTTTTTATAACGCAATGCTAGTTTTTTTACCAAACATCCCAACCCGCCCTTAAACTAGACGCTTCGTGATTCGATCAATAACTCGATTCGGTTATTGAAAATGTGACCAAGTCACACAAAGAGAGAAAGAAAAACACTTGTGGAGTACGAAGCAGTCATTGGCCTCGAAACGCACGTCCAGCTTAAGACACGGAGCAAAATGTTCGGCACGTCCAGCGCCGAGTACCAAAATGCCGAGCCAAACACGCTCGTCGACGAAGTCAGTATGGCACTCCCCGGCACGCTACCCGTCGTAAACGAAACCGCGGTCGAATACGCCATGATGATCGGCATGGCGATCAACTGCAATATCGCCAGAATCACCAAGTTCGATCGCAAGAACTACACGTATCCCGACCTCATGAAGGGCTACCAAATTACCCAGATGGACGAGCCGATTTGCTACGAAGGCTACGTCGATCTGCCAATCGAAGACTCGGTAAGAGTACGCATTAACCGAGTGCATATGGAAGAAGACGTCGCCCGTCTCATACACGTTGAAGGGCCACGCGGTGGCACTGTCCACTCGCTAATCGACATCAACCGTGCCGGCACCCCCCTAATGGAAGTCGTAACCGAACCCGACATGCACACTTCCGAACAAGTCGAGTCGTACATCAATAATCTCCAGCACATCATTCGATATCTCGGAGTGGGCACTGCCAACATGGAAGAAGGATCGTTTCGCTGCGATGCCAATATTAGTGTTCGACCCAAAGGTATGAAAGAACTTACGACTAAGGTCGAAGTGAAGAACATGAACCGTGTCCGAGCGGTTGTGCGTGCCGTGGAATATGAAATCGAACGTCAAATTGCTGCTAACGAAAACGGAGAACGAATCGTTCAGGAAACGCGCGGATGGGATGACGGAAAAGGTATCACCATTTCGCAGCGCAGTAAGGAAGAAGCAAACGACTATCGTTACTTCCCTGAACCAGATATCCCGCCGCTAATCATTAGCGAAGAATGGATCGAGCGCACACAGGCAGCAATGCCCGAACTCCCTATTCCGCGAAAAGCCCGATTCGTAAGCGAATGGGGTCTGAGCGAATACGATGCTGATCTACTCACTGTACTTCGTTCAACCGCCGATTATTTCGAATCGGTTTGCGAGGGCGTAAAAGCGCTTTCTACCGATGCCAAGCATGCGTTCGCCAAGGGCGCATCGAACTGGCTTACCGGCGAGATGGCTCGAATGATGAACGAAGATGAACTGGTGAACATGGCCGATACCAACGTATCACCAGAAGCGCTGGCAACTCTTGTCGAGAAATTCCGCAAGCGCGAACTGAACAACAATTCCGCCAAGCAAGTCTTCGAAATCATGTACAAAAAAGGTACAGCGCCCGAGAAGATCATAGAAGATCTTGGACTCAGTGTAGTGTCTGGCACCGACTCGCTGGGACCAATCGTTGACGAAGTAATCGCCAATAACGAAAAAGCAGTCAACGACTACTTAGGCGGCAAAGAAGTCGCCCTGAAATCGCTGATGGGTCAAGTCATGAAAGCCACCCGAGGACAAGCCGACCCAGTACAAGCCACAGAAATAATCAAAGAAAAACTGGCCAATCGATAACGAATCGACAACAACCCGGTCCTTGCCTGGATAGAGGAGGCTAGATGGGGAGACTACGACGCAAAGCCGAGTCATTCGATGACGACAGCGACTAAAGAATGGGACGCGACCAAGCCATTCGATGGCGACCCAGAGCTATCACGCCCAAAACCCGCCGGACAATATGTGGCGAGACCGACAGTCTGGCTCTAACATATATAGCTGACGAATCACCGTGCCCACTTCGGCACAACAGGAATTTTTATGGAAACCGTATTTAGCCTCATACTAATGGTCACTGCGATTACGCTCATCAGCGTATTGCTCTTGCAGGCTCGCGGCTCCGGCTCCTCACTCTTCGGTGAAGCTTCCAGCACGTTTCGATCACGTCGAGGTGTAGAGCAGCTGCTCTTCAGACTCACCATCGTGCTCGCTTTCGTATTTGTTGGCGTAGCAATCGCAAACGTCCGCTTCAGCTAACAAACAAAACGAAGCAACTGCCCATTTCGAGGCATGAATCTCACAGGTGCGATTCGAGCACCTGTTTTTTGGCACAGAACGCTCTGAGGCACGTGTAATATTCGTCGCCATGCCAATGTCCCATAATCATTCTCTGATCGTTGAACTTGACACACCCGCAGCCCTCGATCCAGAAATCGTAGGCAGCAAGGCTGCTTCGGTAGCTGATCTGGTAAAAACAGGAGCAACAGTTCCCGCCGGATTCTCTATACCGGCAAGCGTATTCGTCGATTTCGTATCGCCCTTAAAAACCGAAATCGCCAACGCCCTTTCTAACGTCGATATCGAAAACGTTACATCAGCATTCGAAGCTTCAAGCGCAATATTCGAACTACTAAACTCAGCGCCAATTCCAACAGGGCTTCTTCAAGCCATCGCCACCCGAATCGGCAATGAACCCGGAGCACTCGCAGTTCGTTCTTCAGCCACCGCGGAAGACCTCGAAGGCGCATCGTTCGCCGGGATGTACGATACCTTTCTGGACGCCACCGATGCAAAGTCGGTACTCGGACGGATTCGTGACGTGTGGGCGTCGTACTACACCGGAAGAGCTATCTCGTACCGAGAACGCCAAGGCATCCCGCACGAAACTGGCTCGATGTCTGTACTAGTAATGAAACTAGTGAATGCCGATGCAGGAGGAGTAGTGTTCACTCGCGATCCACGAGACGGAACTGATCAAATTCTCATCAACGTTGCACTCGGGCTCGGCGAAGGTGTCGTGTCTGGCGAAGCGCAGGCAGATTCGTTCACTCTAAACTCCGAAACGTTCGAGATCACAAGTAGGAACGTTCTCGACAAAGCGTGGATGTTCGTTCAAGGAACAGCCGGTTCAACCGATAAAGTCCCGGTCCCTGCCGCCAAACGAAGTTCACCTGTGCTATCAGACGACCAACTTCTCGCTACTGCCAAGGCTGCAATCGTCATCAAAGAAGCATCCGGAGACGATCGAGACATCGAATTTGCCGTCGTTGGGGATAGTGTCCACATCCTTCAGTCGCGCCCGGTAACGACAGGAACTAAGCCAGAAACAGGTCCAGCGGTCGATGTCGATTGGGACAATCCCGGAGACGAAAAACTCCATTGGACATCAGGTGGCAAAACTCCGACTCTGCCGCTTGTATCCGACTACGTAAAAATGTCAAGCATCGCTGAAAAGCGATCTGTGGATTTCACCGGTCAATACATGGGGCGGCGTAACTTGAAAAAGTGGGTTCAGGGTTACCTCTACACCGCTGAATCGCCACGTGATCCCGAAGAATTGAAAGCGCTCGGCATAAAACATCACCTGATGGGCAGACGTCATATTAAGAAACGCTCCACCTATTTTTACGATGTCGTTGAACCTGCACTCAAAAAGAACCTCACAGAAATCGAAGCTGCCCGACCTGCCAACACCGCATCCGTTTCCGTTCAAATCTCCTACTTACGACGTGCGATGCAGCTTGCCGCAGATCATCAAAGCGATCTCCATTGGCGCTGCTGGGCAGGATTCAAAACAAAGGACGATCTCGGCAAACTATTCACCGAGATAACCGGACGACCGGAAGTCGAATCATCAGATCTGATCCTCGGCATTGACCACATGACTGCCAGGTTGTCGGTTCGAATGATTTCACTCTCGAAGTTAGTAAGATCAGATGCATGGCTAACTGAAGTATTTGAAACTCGTAACTACGGTTCTCTGTTCGCACGCGGCAATGGCAGTCGTACCGCAGTCGCAAAATTCCGATCTCGATTTCGAGATTTACTGAAAATATGGGGACGCCGCAACGGCATCGGCTATGGAACTGCGTGGAAACCGACCGACCCTTCTTGGAATATGAAGCCTGAGATTCCTCTAGACTCGATAGGTTCGTACGTGCGTCAGGACATTGATCAAGCCGGACGTTCTCGCTCCGATTTAGTGACGAGACGCGAGGCGGCTATCTCTGCTGTTAGAAATAAAATCGGCCGAAATACGAAGCTGCGTAAGAATTTCGAATTCGAACTTTATCGTGGCACTGAGCACATTCGGATGATGGAGAACCACAACTACCTCATTGAGCAGTGCACCTTCGGCGAGTATCGAGAAGCAATCAACCGAGCGGGCGAATCGCTAGTTCGTGAAGGTTCGATCGATTCAGCGAACGACATCTTCTATCTGACGCTGAAGAAGCTCGATGATGCTGCCGACAATAACGACTACTCAGGGCTGCGAAGTCTCGTTATTCGGGCGAAAGAAGAGTACGTAGAAAACTTGAAGCGGACTCCGTTCGCGTACATCGGTACGAAACCACCCGAAGAAAAAAAAGACGATCCCGAAGAACCTTTTCGAGGTCTTAGTGAAGACGGCTTAACGCTGCAGGGCGAACCATCATCAGCAGGATCGTTCACGGGAGCAGCAAGAGTAGTAATCACTCGAACTTCAACACCGCCCGATGTTCGGAAAGGTGAAATTCTCGTAACCGAAAATACCGGACCCGATTGGGTTCCCGTCTTTCCTCTACTAGGAGGACTCGTTCTCGACGGCGGCGACAACTTCCAGCACGCATCGTTGATCGCAAGGGAATACGGAATTCCATGCGTGATTCAAACCAAAGATGCCACAGCCAAGATCGCCGATGGCCAATTAATCGAAGTGAACGGTACTGCGGGAACTGTCACCCTAAACCCTACGGTTTAGGGTGGAATAGCGATGTACCCAACATCTCAACTGAAGTACATCCTGAGTAGGTCGAAGGGTTAAGCAAAGCAGACAGACCTTCGGCATGGTTGGGAAGATGAGCTACGTACTTACTTGCGCGTCCACTCCGTCTCGTCACCGGTGTCGGAAATAGAAATTCCCGCAGCGTCCAGTTGATCTCGCACAGCATCAGCATCGCCCCAGCGCTTTTCGGCTCGGGCGTCCTTACGCTTCTGAACAAGCGCACCAACTTCCGAATCATTAAGACTCTCCACCTTCTTAGGTGGAGCCGCCAGGTTGAACCCAAGTGCACTAGTTAATTCGCGCACCAAATCTGCAGCAGATGAAACGTCGTTCCCGTCTGCACGAGTGCGATTCATCTTTCGGCAAAGATCGAAGATCGCAGCCAACGCCTGAGGAGTGTTCAAATCATCGTCCATCGCCTCAACGAATCGACGCTTAAATGGTTCAGGGTCCAATGACTTCTCTGAAACCACTGGAACAGCCTCTACGGCTTGCCTAATCCGACGCATCGAACGCTCCGCATCACCGATCAGCTTCTTATCCAAAAGAGGATTGGTCCTGTAGTGACTTTGCAAAATCCATAGTCGGATAGCGTCGGAGCTAAACTCCTCAAGAGCCGAGTTCACGTTGAACGCGTTGCCTAAAGACTTGCTCATCGTCGCGCCAGTAGTACGAAGCAAGCCGTTGTGTATCCACACCCCAGCAAACGGTGTCTTACTAGAAGCCGATTCGCTTTGTGCGACCTCGTTTTCATGGTGCGGGAAGATCAAATCAAGTCCACCACCGTGAATGTCGATCTGTTCACCCAAATGCTTGAACGCCATCGCAGAACACTCGATGTGCCAGCCGGGTCGACCCGGACCCCACGGACTATCCCAGTTCGGCTCTTCAGGTTTCACTGCTTTCCAAAGAGCGAAATCAGCAGGATCTTCCTTGCGACTTTCCTCGTTGCGAGTTCCCTCGATCATTTCATCAATATTCTGACCGCTCAGCTTGCCGTAGTCAGACTTACTGCGAACCCGGTAGTACACCGATCCGCCGAGTTCATACGCGGCTTCGGCGTCGATCAACCGATTAATCAGTTCAATGATCTCCGGCATATCTTCAGTCGCACGGGGATGCACCGTAGCGCGTCGAACATTAAGCCCATCGGACGATTTGAAAAACGACTCAATGTACTTCTCGGTGATCTCCTGCCACGGCACTTTGTCGGCATTGGCGCGATTAATAATCTTGTCGTCAACGTCGGTGAAGTTCTGTACTTTCTTCACCTTGTATCCTCGAAACTCGAGGTATCGATCAAGCACATCGAACACTATGCTGCTAAGCGCGTGCCCCAGATGAGAGTCGTCATAGACCGTCACGCCGCAAACGTACATTTTGACTTCTTCGCCCAGCGGCTTGAATTCTTCTTTTTTGCGGGTAAGCGAGTTGTAGAGCTGAATCATTCGTTTTTTGGAACTACTTTTGTTCTAAGATTTTGTTGCGGCAACTAGTGTAGCGATGGCTTGGGCAGCAATGCCCTCACCCGCGCCAATTGCGCCAACGTGATCGGTCGACGTTACTTTTACGTTAATACTGGAATTTTCTAGCCCATTTATCCCGCCGATATTGGCCGTCATATCTGGCCCGACAGACGCGAGTCGCGGTCTCTGAGCAATGATCGTAGCATCGACATGCGACACCAACCATCCGGCTTCGAGGGCGAGTCGGGCAGACTCAGCGATAAATTGTGCCGAATCAAAACCGGCATAGTGTTCATCAGACGATGGGAACCGACCACCTAGATCGCCAAGACCAGCCGCACCGAGAATCGCACTGGCGATCGAGTGAAATAGAACATCGCCGTCAGAATGGCCATCAAGGTGATGATCGAACTCGACATCGACTCCACCAATTCGCAACGGCCCGCCATGCTTAAGACTGTGACCATCGAATCCGATTCCAAATCGCGTGCCTTCAGCTGCAGCACCTGATTGCGCCACAGCCCCGACCTGCCGTCTTCCGAGAATCAGAGTCGCAAGCTCAAGATCCTCCGGAGTCGTGATCTTAATGTTGTCGTTCGATCCAGTGAAGATAGCTACCAGCCCACCGACCGTTTCGACCATCGAGGCGTCGTCAGTTACGTCTTCATTGGTCATCTCGTGGGCTGTCTTCAGCACGTCAAATCTAAATATCTGGGGAGTCTGAATCGCCCACATCTCCGACCTATCGGGTGTCGAAGTGACAACTCGATGCGGAGCCGTCTTAATCGTGTCTTTCACAGGAACGGCTGCAATACCCGCCCCTATCTTCATTGCAGCTCTCAAACCTCGCTGGACCATCCCCTGATCGACAAACGGGCGAGCGCCATCGTGAACTGCCACGAACTCTGGAGCACCACCGTCCAAGCCAGCGAGTAGGTCAAGCCCGATCTTCACCGAATCTTGCCGACGTTCTCCGCCAGCAACCACGGCAGCAACTTTCGTAAAACCACCAACGTTAACAGCATCGTTTCCAGCCTCAAGATTCTCGGATGACATTACAAGTACAACAGACCCGACTTCATCGAAATCTTCAAATACGCCTAGTGAATGAGAAATTACAGCCCGCCCACCCAACATGGCAACTTGCTTGTCGATTCCCTCCATTCGAGAGCTTCTACCTGCCGCAACTACTACGACACCTAACCGACCCGTTTTACTCGTCATACGAACAATCCCATAATCCAATCAATACCCCAAACACAGGCGTAAGCGACCGATACTGATTTAATAGATTTGGCAACAAACACAATTAAAACGAATCTCTTGATCGGGTATCCAATGCTACCCGCTGCAACGCCAATTACATCGAACAGCGGGTTCGGAATCACTGCCCCAAAAAATAATATTATTCCGCCACGTTTGCTAACCCACGAATGAACTCGCGAATAGAACCTGTTCTTTTCGAAAAACGATCGACCGGAAAGTCCGAGCATGTACCCGGTTAGTTCGCCAAGAGCCTCTGCCGACGCTGAAATCAGCCCAATCGCTAACGGATTTAGTCCAAAGTCCGGGGCTGCTGCAATGCACACGGCTGCAGGCCCGGATATCGGAAGAATGATTAATCCGGCGGCGATGAAATTGATTACCCAAAGCCCACCGTACCCAGCATTCTCAACATTCAGTGAATCTGTGGCCCACATCACCATGCCAAAAGCCACGAACATAACGACAAACGCGATCATCGCTAATCTAAGAGCGTACTCACGGTTATTCGATAACCACAGTTGAAAACCTTCAAGTTCGACGCGATCAACGTCCACCACGTCGCCAATTGCAGGCGTTGGATCCAGTTCGCTCGGTCTGTCGGATTGAGAAGATTCAGGCATTTATGGAAGTAATTATCCCAAATACCAAGCAAAGAGTGGGGATGAAAGATTCAGAATACGAAATCTAAAGTAGGTCGACGAGCCAGGAAATCGATTGTCGACACCCCTCAACAATGATCACAAACTTGATCAGTTTGCCTATTCCCGCCCATAAAAAGAATTTTCTAATCGGGTAACCAAGTGACCCAGCGGCGATCCCACCAATATCGAATAGAGGAATCGGAATCACAGCGAGAATAAATAATGCGAAGCCACCGCGTTTTACTACCCAAGCATGAATTCGTTCGTAATAACGAGATTTTTGAATGACACTCTGGCTACCGTAACCCGCAAGATATCCCGTAACCTCACCAATTGTTGCACCAGTTGCAGCGGCCACTGCTAAACCAAAGGAGTTCAAACCGAGTTGAGAAGTCGCAGCCGCACACACCGCCGCCCATCCCGGAAGAGGAACAATAACTGCCGCTGAACCAATTAGGTTTGCGAGAAACGCTCCCCAGTAACCGGCCGATCCGATATGAACCAGATCGAATATCCAAGCAACGGTTCCGCCCACTACTGACGAGAGCACTACGGTCCAAAGAACAATCTGGTACGTGCGGTTATGTTTTGCTACGAATTTAGCGAATTTACCTTCACTTGAATTGGATTTTGAAGATTCCAAACTCTGATCTAAAGTATCTGCCACCTTGGTATATTACGGCACGTAACGTGAATAGACCTCGTTTCGTCACCCGGTTAAGTAGAGAGCGAGGTCTATTCTCACAACTATTTCACTCAGATTCAGGGAATGGACGAGCTACTTGGCGACCGCTTCTTTGGGCGTCTCGTCCGTCAGTGGCTCGCTGGTCGCTTTCGCTTCAGTAGTATTCGTGTTCTCGAAACTGCCTTCAGCAAACGTAATTTCGCCATCAGATTCACCGATCACAATGTGTGATCCTTCTGGAAACTCTCCGGCAAGCAACCGCCTGGACAATGGACTCTCGACGTAACGCTGAATCGCTCTCTTGAGCGGACGCGCTCCGTACATACGGTCAAATCCAGTCTTCGCGAGCCACTCTCTCGCATCCGATGTCAGGGAGATCGAAACCTTGAGATCCTGGACCCGTTCAGATACCTCACCTATGAACTTATCGACGATCAACACAATATCGTCTTGAGTGAGCGAATCAAAAACGATGTATTCGTCCAAACGGTTCAAGAATTCAGGCTTGAACTGCTGCTTCAAAGCATCTTCGACGTTCATCCTAGAACGAGCGCTTTCCGACTCTTCGAGTGACTGCTTGTTGAACCCAAACGCCTGTTGAGAAACCCCTTCAGAGCCGAGGTTGCTGGTCATTATGATGATCGTATTTCGGAAATCCACCGTTCGACCGTGGCTATCCGTTAGGCGACCTTCGTCCAAAACCTGCAATAGAGTATTGAATACATCAGGGTGTGCCTTTTCAATTTCGTCGAACAGAACGACCGAAAACGGGCGCCTGCGAACTGCTTCAGTGAGATGACCGGCTTCGTCGTAACCAACGTACCCCGGAGGGGCCCCGATCAACTTTGAAACAGTGTGCCTCTCTTGGTACTCCGACATGTCGACCCGGATCATATTGTCCTCATCGTCGAACATGAATTCAGCAAGCGCGCGGGCTAGTTCAGTCTTGCCTACACCCGTCGGTCCCAAGAAGATGAAACTACCAATAGGACGTTTAGGATCTTTCAGACCCGCCCTCGCTCTGCGCACCGCATCAGAGAGCACTTCGACTGCTCGATCCTGACCGATCACACGTGTGTGCAGTCGTTCTTCGAGCTTCAATAGACGATCACCCTCGCCCTCGACCAATCGAGTAACCGGAATTCCTGTCCGCTCAGCGATCAAACTAGCGATGTCCTGATCGGTAACTACCTCGCTAACTACGTGAGTTTTATCCCACTCACGTTTAGCTCGTTCGTAATCTTCAAGCGCACGTAACTTTTCAGCCTTAGCGTGTGCCGCTTTTTCGTAATCGCCACGTGCCGAAGCCGACTCTTCCTCTTCATCTAAACGCTGCAACTCAACCTGCATATCGTTCAACTCAGAAGGCATCAGTTCGTTTTCGATACGATTCTTCGCTGAGGCCTCATCTATCAGGTCAACAGCTTTATCGGGCAACAACCTATCTGAGATATATCGAGCCGAAAGCTGCACTGCAGCTTCCAGTGCCGACTGCTCAATAGTGAAACCATGATGCTGTTCGTAGCGAGGTCTCAAAGTTTCTAGCATTTCGATAGCCGTCTCAATGTCAGGTTCTTCAACCCAAACAGGTGAGAACCTGCGTTCCAAAGCCGGGTCGGCCTCGATGTAACGACGGTACTCGTTAGGAGTAGTTGCCCCGATGGTCTGCAACTCCCCTCGTGCGAGCGCAGGTTTCATCATGTTCGAAGCATCAAGCGCTCCGTCGCCCGCACCAGCACCTACAACGGTGTGAATTTCATCAATGAAAAGTACGATCTCACCGGAAGCCTGACGAATCTCGTCCATCACGGCCTTCAGACGTTCTTCGAACTCACCTCTGAACTTCGCCCCGGCAACGAGTGAACCCATTTCAAGTGCAATTACACGGCGACCTTGAAGGCTCTGTGGAACATCGCCAGCAACAATTCGTTGCGCAAGTCCTTCAGCGACCGCGGTCTTACCGACTCCCGCATCACCGATCAGCACAGGGTTGTTCTTGGTTCGACGTGTGAGGGTTTGCATAACCCGGCGAATTTCGAGGTCACGGCCTATCACAGGATCAAGCCGACCTTCGCGAGCCAGATCAGTCAAATCAACACTGTACTTCGAAAGCGCCTTGTACTTGCTCTCGGCCCGCGGATCGGTGACTCTCGCTGAGCCACGAACTTCCAAAAGCGCCTGATAAACCCGCTCTTCAGTAATGTTGCGGCGAGTAAATATCTCGGCGATATCGCCGCTCGACTCTTTGGCAAGAGCAACCAATAAATGATCGGCTCCAATCAATTCGTCCTTGAGTCGGTTGGCCTCTTCTTTGGCAACTTCAATAGCCTTCTGAACGCGAGGCGTCGGGTAAATCTGAGGCTGCTGGGAAGAACCACCAACTTTGGGTGACTCTTCGAGTTTCGCTTCGATTTCTTTCAAAAGATCGTTCACATCGACCCCGAGTTCCTCGAGGATCTTCGCCGATAGTGAATTTTCGACCTGAAGCAGGCCCGAAAGCAGGTGTTCGGCATCCCACTGACTGTGCAGCATCTGCACAACTAGTTGCTGCGACACACCCAAGGCTGCCTGAGCCTGCTCCGTAAAATCTTCCTGTTTCAATACCATCGTTTTTCGTGTTCCTTTTTGAGTAACAAATGCTCCTGCCATTGGGCCGGTTCAACAACCTGTTTGGCTTTCCGCCCAATTAGGGTTGAATTGGAGTCTGATTTACTAGCCCGGTAGCTTCGTCTGACCTTCTCGTAACTTGACTATTTCGACCGTCAAGTCCTGCACATGTGATTCCAGTCGATCGATCCGATTCAAAAGTTTCGACATTACTTCGATGCCAGCAAGGTTCAAACCAAACTCTTCCTTCCATCGCAATATCTGCTGAATCAATTGCACATCACGGTTCGAATAGAGGCGAGTTCCACCGCTCGACCGCTGCGGAATCACCAATTCCCAACGCTCATAATTACGAAGCGTCTGCTGGTGAACTCCGCACATTGATGCAACGATTCCGATGGCGAAGACCGGATCGTTGTGCCCCATCGTCATTCAGCCGGCTCCTCTTTATGGTTCAAAACGTCAATCAGGTCATCATGAGACGGTCTGCCGTTTCGGATATCACGAAGCTGTGAATAGAGTCGTTTTTCCTCATCTGAGAGAGTGTCTGGAAGTCGAACTTTGATCGTGGCATACAGATCGCCAGAACCATCCGAATTCGCCTTCGGAAGTCCACGACCTTTGATATTGAATGACCGACCGTTCTGAGTTCCCGCCGGAATGTTCAGTGCGATACGCCCAGTCATAGTCGGCACTTCCACCTCACCGCCGAGAATCGCATCGAAGAGCGGTATGTTGATGTCGGCGCGTAGATTCGCTCCTTCACGGGAGAATCGTTTATCGGGGCGGACTTTCACCGTAAGAGTTACCTCGGTTTTAGCATCGGGACGCAAGCGAATTTTCTTACCGTCCAAAACACCCTTCGGCACATCAACTTCTAGATTGCGTTTGGCTGTACCTGATGTGCCGATTGATATTCGCCTTGAAGTGCCTGCGTAAACCTCGTCAAGTGACACATCGATCGTACCTTTGTGCTTGACGATTTCAGGAGGACGCTGCGACTGCTGTTGTTGATGCTGCGCGCGCCCACCTGCTCCTCCGAACATGTCGGCGAACCCGCCCGCAGACTGACCACGGCCCCCACCGAACAAATCATTCAAATTGATTCCACCACCACCCCGACCCGCACTGCGACCGCGACCACCACCCATATTGCGCATCTGGTCGGCGTGCTTCCAGTTGTCCCCAAACTGGTCGTAGTCCTTTCTACGATTAGGATCGCCAACAACCTCGTACGCCTCATTTACCTTCTTGAACAGCACTTGAGCGCGCTCGTTGTCCGGATTCACGTCGGGATGAAGTTTTCGAGCCATCCGCCTGTAAGCCGTCTTAATCTCTTTATCGGAGGCGCTTTGATTCACCCCGAGTAGTTCGTAATAGTTATGTGCCATAAGTCGCTTTATAGATTTTCCGCTGCGTCAAATCAGATGCAGTAACGGGATTACCAGTGCAATTTGTAGTAATAATAGCATATCGGACTGCTAGCACAATACATGATTTGATAATAAACTTATAAGATTTCTGTAATTTACAAGTGTAAGTTTTATCAATCACCCTAAATCAACTATCAGCAGAGCGCCGCAACCCAACTACAGCCGACAAGGCAGAAATAACTGCCACATAAGACGTGTAAGGAAAAACAAGACAATGGCTATTCAAAAACGACAATCTTTTGGCAGCGTCCGCAATTTCGATAATCTATTCAGCCGATTCCTCGGCAGCGTAACAACGTCTCGAATCGATGAACGTCCTTCCTCTGAAGGACCGAACGTGAAAAGAGCTGCCTGAAATCGTTATGACGGCTTTTTTTCGTTAAAGGAATATCGAAGCAACATACCCAACCGCCACTCGCCACGTACTCCGTGAAGCGATAACCTAAACACCTCGATAAATCTGCACTGTGTGAACATTTCTTGAACTCACCTCCATTCGAAACGAACTCAAGCTCGGGTCAATCTCCAACTTCAGAGAAAATCCCCCCGTCCCTACCGGCATTTTTCTCGCGCTACCAATCGCGAATTGACCAAGCTTTACGCGCCGAACTCGTGGGGCTCGAGCCAGACATCTACGACATCCATCGTTACTACATGGGATGGCAAGAAATCGACGGATCTGACTCCAACTCATCCGGCGGTAAACGCATGCGCCCAACGCTGGCACTGCTCGCAGCCGACGCAGTAGGTGGAGACCTTAACCGTGCAACACCAATAGCAGTAGCCCTTGAGTACGTGCACAACTTCTCACTGATCCACGATGATCTTGAAGATATGGACCGCGTGCGCCATCACCGCCCAACCGTCTGGGCAGTGTGGGGCGAGCCTGCAGCGATCGTCTCAGGCAACGCAATGTTGAAAATTGCCGATGCCGCAGCCTGGAAACTACGAGCCGCTGGTGTTGACGACGCAGTAGCCCTCGAAGCCGAAGCAGTGCTAACCAGCCATTACTTAAAAATGATGGAAGGTCAGTATCTAGATATATCGTTTGAGTCTGAAGAATCGGTCAGTGTCGAGCAATACCTCGACATGATCGAACGCAAAACCGGCGCATTAATCGAAGCATCTATATATCTCGGCAGTCTCGTCGCTTCATATTCAGGACCCGATCGGGATAAAGCGATGGCGCTCAAAGCCGTTGGTTACGATCTCGGTCGAATATTCCAGATTCGTGACGATGTCTTGGGTGTCTGGGGCGGAGTAGAAACCGGCAAACCAGTCGGCGCCGATATCAAGCGAAAAAAGAAAGCGCTCCCCGCCGTTCACGCACTTAGCGCATCAACCGGCGCCACAGGCGAACGGCTAAAACAAATTTTCCGGACCGAGGGCGAACTTGAACAAAAAGATGTTCACATAGTGCTCGAAGAAATGGAAAACCTAGGCACTCAGGACTACTGCCAATCGATGGCGGAAGATAGATGGCTCGACTGCCAACGGATGATAGAGTCACTCGAACTATCTGGAACCACAGCCGACGAATTCACTGAACTTGGGGAATTCCTTTTAATACGGGAATCCTAGCGCCAGCCCAACTTACTGCCAACAGCTCGGACAATTTTCGAATCTCTTATGATCGTCGCCATCGGATCTCTACGTCGTGAAGCAGCCGGAATCATACGATCTGGCGAATACACAGCAATCGAAGCACCTGAAGACTTCGTCGCATACCGCTCTGAATCAGAAGAACGCCCTGCAATAGTCCTCTCAGGCTCTGGGACCGATAGATCCGCACGGGCCACTAAGTGGGCAATTGAAGAATTTTCTCCCGAAGCGATCATCTCGTTTGGATTCTGTGGGGCAACGAAGAACTACGCCCGATCAGGCGATATCGTAATCGCAGCCAGAGTTCTCGATCTTCCCGGCTCCCCATTCGAATGGTCCATTGTCGACGACACCAACTCGATAAAACCAGATAGAACGATGCTACTTGCTGCCAGAACCGCTGTTGAAATATCTGGACTAGATTTCCATCACGGCACAATAGTGACCATCTCAAAGGTAGCTACTACATCAGGAGCAAAAAAATGGCTCGGTGAAGCGTTGAACAGCACTGCTGCCGTTACTTCAGCGCAAACAATTGCTGCAACGTCAAGTGCTGCCGGCATTCCTTGGGCAGTAGTAGCAAGCGTCCTAGATGATCGCGATTCTGACTCGCCTTCAGTAGTCGACAGGCTAGGTTCAGGACCAAGCGAACGTGGAATGACCGCGTACATCAAGCATGTGTTCAACACTCCTCAGGATATACCAGCACTGATGCGCCTTCGCAGATCCTCGACCCGCGCTAGCGCCTCGCTAGCCACTTTTATGACCGCATTCACGCAAGCTCACACAGCTCTAACCAAAGTTGAACAACCAGAGACACCCGAATAATCGAATTCTTCGATTGAGGATATTTGCGCCGCTAAATATCGAAAAAACACGATTTACGACCGAAAACTAATCGTAATATTGCGGGGCAACTCCGGTGAATCGATATACTAAATTAGTGATTATGGTGCTAATTTAAGCAACATATATCGGTGAAAAATACGGCACTTACCCATATAATCAATAGATGCTTATGAGCATTGGTTGAAGTAATATGGTTGGAACCGTAGCTACAGTCTCCACGTATCCGTAGTAACAGAGATCGACGGTTTTGGAACGCGTATCCTCGGTGGGGCTGTTTGATGGCTGCTTCACTAAGTTTTTTTGCCCGAGGGGGAATAAGTTTGCATTCGGACAAGACACGTGCGTTGACTGCTATTGAAGCAGGACGAATAAGCGTGTTGAATGGCACCTCGCCCGGTGGTCTTATCACTGGCACCGAATACAAGGTATTTAGCAAGATAGTTGAAGTAGAATCGACCGACGCTCCCGAGCTAATCGACTTTACCGACACCGTTCGCCAACTCGTTTCTGAGTCTGGTGTGAAAAATGGTCAGGTATCGATATTCAGTACCCACACCACGTTCTCAGTAATGATCAACGAGAATGAGCCACTGCTTTTGCGAGATATGGAGCACTTCCTTGAGAGAAGCGCACCAAAAGACGCTTATTACGGTCACAACGATTTCGAACTTCGTACCGTAAGCATGCGACCCAACGAATGCCCTAACGGCCACGCCCACTGCCAGCACATGATCCTTGGCACGTCGGAAATCGTTCCAATCATTGATGGAAACCCGCTACTCGGAGAATTCCAACGTGTATTCCTCGTCGAACTTGATGAACCAAAACCTCGGCAAGTAGCCGTTCAGGTAATGGGCCTCTAAGCTTCACGTCGATACTTCTTCGGTGTCAAGACATTCGCCTATGACTCAGTCAGCTACATCGGCTGTTGAGCTTCCGGTTCCACACATGGAAGTCGGGCCCGACTCGCCCGACTACCTCGCAGCCACCTTCGCCTCCTGTGAAAACCTAGCAAAGACTCACTACGAGAATTTCAGCGTCGGATCACGCCTTCTACCGAAGCACCTTCGTAAGCATTTCTACTCGATCTACGCCTTTTCTCGTGGTGTAGATGATCTTGGTGACGAAGCCGATGGCGATAAATTTGCATTACTTAACCAATGGGAAAGCGAACTCGACGCTTGCTATGCGATAACGCCCTCATCACAGCCAAAACACCCGTACTTTGTAGCTCTTACTGAAACTATCCGGGTATTCGACATTCCAGCAGAACCGTTCAAGCGGCTAATCGAAGCGAATCGACGCGATCAGACGATTACAAAGCACCAGACGTACGAAGACCTTTTGGAATACTGCACATACTCTGCAAACCCCGTCGGACATCTTGTACTTTTCCTCAGCGGTATCCGTGACCCAAAGCTTCACGAGCTTGCCAACAAAACCTGTACCGGGTTACAACTAGCAAATTTCTGGCAAGACATAAGCGTCGATATCGAAATTGGTCGAATCTACGTCCCCTTGGAAGATATCGAACAATTCGGCGTATCCGAACAGCAGATCACCAACCGGCAGTTCGACAACAACTTCCGAAACCTAATGAAGTTCGAAGTTGACCGAGCGCGCCAACTCTTCGTCGATGGCTACTCACTAGCCGATCATATCGATAGCACTATACGTTCCGATTTCGCGCTGTTCTCTCGCGGTGGACTTGAAATCCTGAAAGCCATCGAACGTCAAAACTACAACGTACTCGCCTCACGCCCTCGAATATCAAAACTTGGCAAAGCAAAGATTTTCGCGTCCACATGGCTGCGTTCAAAGCTCGGAATCAGCATCATCCCAAAGAGTGCCTTCAAGTCGGCAACAAGGCATACTGCAAGCAATGCGAAGCAAGATGCCTGAACCCACTACCCCAGCCACCGACCAGCAAATCGTCGATGCGTATGAAGCCGTTGCGGCATCTACTAAAGCGGCATCCTCGAATTTCTACTACGCCTTCATCACCCTACCGAACGAAAAGCGGCACGCCGTATACGCCGGCTACTCGTTCTGCCGACTCGCTGACGACATCGTCGACGACGGTGACTATGGTGACCGCACCGGCGAGGCACTCGACTCACTACAAACGCACCTTGCATCCGCCTACGCAGGCGATTATTCGACCAATGGCGATGCACTGAAAATCACTGAAGCATCAACTGAACTATGGCGAGCACTCGGCGACACACTCCACAAATATCCGATAGATCAACAGCATCTTTTGGATGTGGTTGAAGGCTGCCGAATGGACCTAGACGGCACGACCTATGAGACATGGGACGATCTTGTCAAGTACTGCAAACGAGTAGCAAGTGCGACAGGATTAGCCCTAATCGAAGTCTTCGGATATGACGACCCAAAAGCAGTCGATTACGCCATCGACTTGGGAATCGCACTCCAGCTAACGAACATCCTTCGCGACATCATCGAAGATCTTGACATCGACCGTGTATATTTGCCCGCTGAAGAACTTGCTGAATACGGCGTAACAGTCGATGATCTGCGAAGCAAACGAGTCTCCCCCGAATTCATTCGATTCATGAAATTCCAAGTCGCTCGTGCAAGAAAATATCTCGAATCAGGCGTCCGGTTATTCCCTCTTCTCGACGAGCAATCTCGGCAGTGCCCAAAGACCATGACCCATGTATACGAAAAACTTCTTGATCAAATCGAGAAAAACGGCTATGACACGCTAAATCACCGAGCCAGCCTCAGCATATTCCAGAAATTCAAACTGATGTCCGTCATTTGGTTACGTAGTCGTGGAATCAGGTTCGTTTAGCCAATGCAAACGCTACCAAATCACACAGTACTCATCATTGGTGGTGGAATCGCAGGACTCGCAACCGCAGTACGCCTGATTCAGATCGGCATCAAGCCAATCGTGCTTGAGAAACGACCGTTTCTAGGCGGCCGAGCATACTCGTTCACCGATCGTGATACCGGCACTGAGATCGACAACGGCCAGCATGTATTCATCGGCGCCTGCGACCACTTCCAGCAATACATTTCCGTCATTGGAGCATCCAACCAAGTTCGACTAGAAAAACGAATCGGATTTCCCGTATTGAAACACGGTAAAGTCGGATGGCTAAAAGCCAGAAAACTTCCCGGGCCGTTAGCAAACCTTTCTGCACTGTTCGGATACAAACACGTCGGGTTCATCGGAAAGTTCAGGATTCTTTGGGCACTCCTCAGCATCAAGACGGCACGCCTTGGGCCGACCTCTACACATGATCGATTCTCATTCGATGATTGGCTTCGGGATCACGCCCAAACCAACGAGACGATTCAAAACTTTTGGAATCTAATCATCCTCCCGTCACTAAACGACAACATCGAATCCGTTAGTGCCCACACCGGAATCGAATTATTCAAAGTGGCTCTGCTCGGGGCTGCCAATAATCCCGCAATGGGTATCCCGTTATTTGGGCTATCGACCCTCGTTGGCGAAAACGCCAAAAAGTTCATAGAAGGTCACGGAGGTGAAATTCGTACAGGAATCAACGTGCAATCCCTCGAAATCACTAAGGGAAGAATCTCAGGCATTCGTACCTCCAAAGACCAACTTATAGAAGGTGAAGCAGTCGTATCTGCAGTTCCCGCATCCGCAATGACCCCGCTCCTTCCTAGTGGATCAAGGGTAAAAGAAGATTTCTTCACACCAGCCGAATCAGTCCGAACCGCGCCAATCGTCGCAATCCACATCTGGTACGACCGACCGGTAATGACCGATAAGTTCGTAGCTACTATCGATTCCCCCCTCCAGTGGGTTTTCAACGACACAGATCTAAAATCTCTAAACGAAAAAGGTCAACACATCGTCATCTCTTTAAGTGGCGCATGGAAATGGCAAGATAAATCTAAAAAGCAGCTACGCGAAATCTTCACCGAAGAGATGACAAATACCTTTCCAGCAGCGAAAGACGCCAATGTTGAAAAATTTGCCGTCGTTAAAATGCTAGAAGCCACATTCCAGGTTGCCCCTAATTCCCGCAAACAACGTCTCTCTCAGCGAACACCCCTCCCAGGCTTCTACCTCGCCGGCGACTGGACTGATACCGGCTGGCCATCGACCATGGAATCCGCAGTTCGCAGTGGTAATCTCGCAGCCGATTACATTGCAGAAGATATCCGTCGATGAGTGGTGTTGTGCCACATTCTCTAACTGGTTCAGGTGATATTGCGTTAACTCTTTAGAGTCAACCAGCCTCAATCTCTGAGCATATTGTTGATCGGGTTGACTCTTGCGTCATGGTCGCTGATCTTGATGACTAAATCATAAAAGACGCATCAATTGGATTCGAGGGCGTTGATCAGGTTTTCACATGATGACAACTCTAGCTCGCACATCATTACGACGTTTCCTGCCACAGCGTAGGCACCATACCCAGTTCTGACTGTATTGACACCTCCTATCCTTGCACCTGAGTCTTTTTTTACGATCTTCTCGGCTAGTGGAGCTCCATGTTTCATAGCCGACTCGTGTGATTCATAGAGTCTTAGCTCGATATTTTTCTGGTTGAAAAAATCCGTACCAAATCTCTGGCGATTCTGGAATAGTTAAAGTGTCGCACTCTTTATTTTGTTTCCAACCAGCTTCGGTAAATGACTTGGTGGCGAATGTTTCGCCCTCGCGAAATACAGGTAGTGATGTGGACAAACCAGACGTGTCTTCGAGCGATATGCCATCGCTGTCTACGTCCGTTGCTGTAACTAGGGCGGCCTGGCTGGTTGGTCTCCTATGTCGATAGTGAACCATCTGTCTTATGGAGGTTCTAAGGCATTATCTACCGTAGGTTTACCAAAGCCCCAGTCAGCTAACCAAGGGCAGTTTCCATACGTTCCCTGTTGCTGGCGTTCTGGTCACGCAGGACACCCAGAACCACCTCTACGGCATCACACGCCCGCACCACATGTGGCATCCTTTGCGCATGAAATATGGAATCGCCGCAACAACAT